>JACLAB010004739.1_pt1 | contig 250366 bp, 261 predicted proteins | sample 8027921 | NCBI WGS metagenome assembly JACLAB01 (sample SAMN15725117, study PRJNA655200) | protist metagenome | isolation source: fluorescence activated cell sorting (FACS) single amplified genomes of... | place: USA: West Boothbay Harbor, Gulf of Maine | collected 2000-07-19 | reverse complement strand
TTTCCCCCATTAATTTGCATACCTACAACCGCAGGTACTGGCGCAGAAACAGAGAGTTCTGCTATGGTTACCGATACTCAGCTCTTAGTAAAATGGTGCGTTGCCCATCCAAATCAAAAACCATTAGAGGTAATATTAGATCCAAAATTAACAATTCAATTACCAAAAAATTTAACAGCATGGACTGGTATAGATGCCTTAGTTCATGCAATAGAGGCCTATGTAATTGATGATTTTCATCCTCTTTGTGATGGTGCTGCACTTGAGGCTTTAAGATTAATCTATCCAAATCTTCCTATTGTTTATGAAAAGGGAGAGGATTTAACTAGCCGTGGTAAAATGTTAGTCGGATCATGTCTCGCTGGAATTTCATTTTTAAAAGGATTGGGCTTTGTTCATGCTATTTCACATATGGTAGGTGCGGAATATGATACTCAACATGGATTAACTAATGCTATCGTTTTACCTTCAGTCTTACGATTTAATAAAGATGGAATGGGTTCTAAAATTTCTGTTATGAGTAAAGCGATGGGTCTAAAAAAAAATGACTTTGATTATTTCTATAAATCAATTTGTGACTTACTTGACCAATTTGAAATACCTAAAAAATTAAGTGATATTGGGGTTAAGGATAGCTCAGTTAAGAGTCTTGCAAAAAAAGCATTGAAAGATAGTGCCTTTGCCACAAATCCAAAGACAGCAACTCTTGAAGAAATGATGGAACTTATTGAGACGAGCATTAATTATGGTCGCTAAAAAAAGTACATTTCTCAGCTAACTTTACTCGATTATATTAAAGGTATAAAATATGTACTATGTTATTGATAGCTGAATTAGTATTTACATTTATTGCTTTTTTTCTTGGAGTAATGATCATTCATTTAATAGCAAAAACAATTTTGAAATTAGATGATTTTATTCAGAGAAATAAAATTACTTATTGGAGTTGTCTGGTAATAGGTGTTTTAGTTGCTGGGTCAATATATATATCAGTTAGCTGAATTATTATTTTCTTGTTCAGCTGAATCTAATGAAATAAAATCCCATCACGATAACAGTTGATAAATATAGTTTATTGCTAATTTAAATAATTGGGGCCATAGCTCAGCTGGGAGAGCGCTACGCTGGCAGCGTAGAGGTCAGGGGTTCGATCCCCCTTGGCTCCACCATATTAATTTTTTTAGATATATCTAGATTGCTATAGTTTCGCTAGAACACTTCCTCCCATAGTAACTAAAGGATTGTATTTAGAGAATAATTCAAAAAATTCGTTTATTCTTTCCCATTTCTGTCCCATTTCTACATGCTTACCCATGTGCTCACCATCTTTATGAACTTCATTCACTGAATAAATAACATTTCCAGTAGTCCCTTTAGATGGATCCATCATATCATTTAGTTCAGATGCTTTTGTTACATAATACTCTAGGGTGTGAAGCTTACCTTCTTCTTCAACCAATGAATGTGTCTCGTTCATCCAATTAGCATGCGATTCAATTAACCCATCTACATACTGAGCATCTGATTCAGGCACTCTCATAGTAAATCCAAATGTTACATTTTCTTTTCCAAAACTCATTGTATCTCCTTTGATTTATATAAATTCAATCTTATTTACATATTTAAATCTATACATAACTATCTAAAAAAAATAAAAAATGCAGGCTATGCAAAATTAGCATCTTACCAAACACTTTAAGCGTTAAATAATTTGAAACTTACATTCCCCAGCGCATTGCAGCGGTATGAACGGCTGAGTCCCAATGCTTCACTAATTCTTGATCGAGTTTTGTTAATGTGATTGAAGCCCCTTGCATTTCTAGTGATGTACAATAATTGCCAACTAATGATCTTGCTATCTTGATATTTTTTCCATCGAGCATTTTTTTAGCATTATCATAAACAAGGTATAATTCAGTTAGAGGTGTGCCTCCCATGCCATTTATGAAAAGTAAAATTTCTTCATTATTCTCTGGCTTTAAATCTTCAATAATTGCCTCTAATAACTCATTTGTAATTTCCTGAGCTGACTTAATCTTATCGCGTCTTCTTCCTGGTTCACCATGAATACCAACCCCAAATTCCATTTCATCAGCGCCTAATTCAAAAGTAGGTTTACCTGCGGCAGGAACAGTGCAACTCGAAAAAGCTACACCCATAGATCCAGAGTTTGTGTTAACTTTGTCCCCTAAAGCTTTGCATTCTTGAAGGGAACCGCCACTTTCTGCCAAAGATCCAACTATTTTTTCAACTAAAACTGTAGCAGCAACACCTCTTCGACCTGTTGTAAATGAAGAGTCTTCTACGGCAACATCATCATTGGTCAAGACTGATGCATTAGGTCCTGACATCATTTCTGCTGCCATTTCAAAGTTCATCACATCCCCGGAATAGTTTTTAACTATAAATAAAACCCCTGCACCACTATCAACTTTTTCAGCCGCAGCTAACATCTGATCTGGCGTAGGAGAGGAAAAAACAAATCCTGGACAGGCAGCATCAAGCATACCATGGCCTACTAATCCTCCATGCATTGGTTCGTGGCCACTTCCACCACCACTTATTAAAGCTACTTTGCCTTCTTTAGTAGACGACGATCTTGTTACAAAATTAGGATCATAAAAACAGCTCACAATATCTTTATGTGCCGCTCCAAACCCTTGTAAACTTTCTTTTAAAAAGTCATCTGCTGAATTCATAAATTTTTTCATAGTTTCCTCCTAGCTATTAACTGACTCACAGACAGTTTTAATCATTAATTGAGATGATCTTGCCCCAGGATCAATATGTCCTTTAGCTCGCTCACCTAAAAATGAAGCTCTTCCTTTAGTTGCTAATAAATCTTTGGTGGATAGCATGCCTTTTTCAGCCACCTCTATAGCCTCATTTAATATTTCACTCTTGTCTTTATTTTCTTCTAACCCTTTTTGAAGACAGTTAGATACAGGAATAAGAACATCCATCATTGTTTTCTCTCCAACATCAGCTTTACCTCTTTGTTTAACAGCCTCTACACCTTGCGCAAAAATTTCAACAGCTTTTTTAAAATCAATACCATCGTCAATATTTGCACCCTTTGCCATGGTCATAAATAATGTTCCAAATAAAGCGCCAGATGAGCCCCCTATTCCAGATAAAACTTTCATAGCAATTTGATTTAATGCCTTAGAAATCGGTAAATCTTTAATAATAGGTTCAAGCTCAATTACCAATTTAATTCCTCTTTGAACATTAAATATATGATCGCCATCACCAATTTCTTGATCTAATTTTTCAATTTCATCAGCATTTTCATTTATTGTTAGCTCTATTAACTTTGCATTATCAATTAAGAATTTTGTACTCATCGAATGCTCTCGTTTTTGTCATTAAAATATAAAATATTATTTGCGTTAATATCAAAGTTAATATTCTCACCCTTAGTCCCTTTGAAAATACCTTGAAAAAGAGCAAGTAATTCTATCTGTTTATAGTCTATGCTTATAACGGTTTCTGCTCCAAGGGCTTCTATTGTTCTAATTTTACCTTGAAAATTACCAGTATTGATTTTGATATTTTCAGGCCTTATTCCTAATTTCTTAGTATTACTTGGGCTATTTTCTAAAGAAAGAACATCCTCATTAACAATATTAATTCTTGGCGATCCAAGTCTATGAGCAACATAAGTACTTATAGGATTATTATAAATTTCCTCAGGGGTTCCTACTTGAACTAGCTTACCCTCCTCTAAAACACCAATCCTATCAGCCATAGTTGTTGCTTCAGCTTGATCGTGTGTAACATACAAGATAGTTGCACCTAAATTTCTTTGTATATTTTTTAATTCCACTCTTAGTGTTTCTCTAAGTTTAGCATCAAGAGAAGATAAAGGCTCATCCATTAAATATATATTTGGTTCTCTTACAAGGGCTCGACCAATAGCTACTCGTTGCATTTCACCGCCTGATAGTTCTGTTGCTTTATTATTTAATTTTGATTTAATTTTTAGCATCTCAGCAACCTTCTCAACTTTTTCTTTGATATCTTCCTTAGAAAAATTTCTTAATCGAGATTTAAGTGGAAAAGCTAAATTGTCAAAAACCTTATAATGCGGATATAATGAAAACTGTTGAAAAACAAAAGCTGTATCTCTAAAAGCTGGTTGGATGCTTGTGTAATCCTGATCATCAAATAATATTTGGCCATTATCAATTTTTTCCAAACCTGCAATTGATCTTAAAGTGGTTGTCTTACCGGCTCCTGTAGGGCCTAATAATATAAAAAACTCACCGTTGTTTATTGTTAAACTAAGATCATCTATAGCCTTATTAGTTTTGTCGTAAATTTTTGTAACGTTTTTTAATTCAACTTTTGACATTAATTTAAGAACTCACTAATTAAAGATTTTTCTGTTTTGCCATCAAAAATAATTTGATTGTCATTTGAAGGGATAAATTGAACATTTTCGTCTATCTTCAAATTAACATTACTGTCGATGCGAACTTTTATTTTTCCAAACTTAGTTTCAATTGTCACAATTTTTCTTGAACCGAGGTATTCGATACCAAAGACATTTCCAGCTACCCCTTCATTCGATACAAGTTTTAAATTCTCGGGCCTAATTCCTAAAAAATTCTCTTGGGTCGTGCTTTCCTCAAGCTGTTTTGGGATTACAATCTTTGTACCCTCTATGGTGATTTCAGTTTGGTTTTTTTGAACTACTTGGTTGAATGGAATAAAGTTCATAGCAGGTGAACCAATAAAAGAGGCTACAAACTTACTTTTTGGCTTATTATAAATGATTGATGGGGAGTCTGCTTGCAACACCTCACCTTCATTCATCACAGCAATTCTATCAGCCATAGACATTGCTTCTTGTTGATCATGGGTTACATAAACAGTTGTAGCGCCAATATCGTCATGCAATTTTCTTAACTCTAAACACATTAATTCTCTAAATTCAGCATCTAAGGTACCTAAAGGCTCATCCATCAAGAAAGCTTTTGGGCGCCTTACTAGTGCCCTGCCTAAAGCAACTCTCTGACGATCTCCTCCTGCTAGACTAGAAATTTTGGAATCTAAAATATTATCTATTCTTAAAAGCTTAGCCGCCTCCATTACTCGCTCTTTTATTTCTGCTCTTGAGTATTTTTGCATTTTCAAAGGAAAGGCTAAATTATTTTTTACATTCATATGAGGGTAAAGCGCAAATAATTGAAAAACAAATGCGATGTCTCTTTCTGATGCTCTAAGAAGACTGACCTCATCTTGATCTAGGTATATCTTACCAGAGGTTGGTAATTCAAGACCCGCTATCATTCTAAGAGTAGTAGTTTTCCCACATCCAGAAGGGCCAAGTAGTACAAAAAATTCTTTATTATTGATTGTAAGATTAGAGTTTTTAACAGCCGTAAAATCAGCAAATGATTTTTGAAGGTTTTCTATTTTAATAGTTGCCATTTTTAATCCGGAAAGTGACTAGTGATTACAAAACCAATAGTTCCTACTAAAATTACAATAAAAGAATAAGTATACATCCACATAGCAAAGGGCTGCATAAGCATAAAAACACCAATTAAAATCAAAGCAGTAGAAATGTTTTCCCAAATACCTCTTTTAAAAATTCTTCTCAATAAACTTTTATTTTCCTGTTTCATTATTTTCTAACCGCTCCAAATGTAATACCTCTCAGTAAGTGTTTGCGAAGAATTACTGTAAAAATCATAACAGGAAGTAGAAACAATGTTGTACCTGCAGCAATTGCTGGCCAATCTATGCCTCCTTCACCAATGATAGTAGGAATAAATGGCGGCGCTGTTTGGGCATTAAACTGTGTCAGTAAAACAGCAAAAGCATATTCATTCCAAGAGAAAATCATACAAAAGATTGCTGTTGCAGCAATACCCGTAGTAGCTTGAGGTAGTACAATTTTAAAAAAAGCCTGGAATCTTGTGTATCCATCTATCATAGCGGCCTCTTCATATTCTTTGGGGATCTCATCCATAAAGCCTTTTAATAACCAAACGGCTAAGCTTAAATTAACAACGGTATATAAGATTATCATACCTATGTGCGTGTCTCCCAATCCAAGTTTTCTGTACATAATAAAAATAGGAACCGCTACAGCTATAGGAGGAAACATTCTTGTCGACAAAATAAAAAACATCAAATCATCTTTGAGAGGAACTCTAAATCTTGAGAAAGCATAAGCTGCTAATGTCCCTAAAAAAATTGATAAAAAAGTTGCCCCAAAACCAATAATCATTGAATTTAAATATCTACTAAAAAATTTTGATGGACCTGTAATCACCATCTCTTTACTTCTTACTAATTCTTCGTACCAAGTTTCAGGAGGTGGTAGTTCAGCTAGATATTCTTCAGATTGCCTTGTTCTAGAGGTAAATAGATTAACATACCCTTCGAGAGAGGGCTCAAAAATTACTTCTGGGGGATACGAAACAGCACTATCAACACTTTTAAATCCTGTTAACACAATCCATGTGATTGGAATTAACGTTACAACCGTATAAACGATAATTATAAAAGCTGCAATTTTCCTAGAAAATCCACTCGGCTCCATAGGTGAACGTGAAGTATCCATTACCTATCCTTAATCTTGTTCATGACTTTGACATAAACATTTCCAAAGCCAAAAATTGTTACAAATAAAATGACCGCATAAGCTGAGCTATAACCAGTTTTCCATTTTTCAAAAGCTTCTCTTTTCAAATTCATTGATGTTAACTCAGTCATAGACCCGGGGCCTCCCCCAGTCAACTCCATAACCATGTCAAACATTTTAAAGTTTTCTATTCCTCTAAATAAAAGAGCTAGTAGAAGAAATGGTAAGACTGAAGGTAGCGTAATGTAAACAAATTGTTGCCACTTACTTGCACGATCTACCTCTGCTGCTTCATATAAATATCCAGGAATTGATCTTAATCCAGCTAAACAGATTAGCATCGTAAAAGGAGTCCACATCCAGGTATCAACTATAACAATTGCCCATGGAGCTAGAGTGCCAGAACCAAGCATATCAAATGAACCAAAGTCATAAAAAAAATTAACTATATAGGTAAAAAGACCTACTTGAGGGTTGTATAAATAGCCCCAAAAAACTCCAACAACCGCAGGAGATAACATCATTGGAAGCACTATGGTCGTTGTTAAAAGCTCATTTCCCTTAAACTTTTTATTTAATAAAAGAGCAAGAGATAAGCCTATAATAATTTGAAGTGATAAAGTCCAAAACATAAAGTGAGCAGTAATTTGCATCTTTTCCCAAATGGCTTCTTTACCTAAAATTTTGTAATAGTTTTTAAGACCAACATTTTTGACAACTTGTGTAAGTTTATTGGCATAGAAGTTTGTAAAGGACATTCTTATCGCGTAGATAAGAGGGTAAACATTGATTAAAAGTAATAAGATAATAGTAGGAGCGATGAATAGCCATCCAATTGCCTTATCTGATAGCCCCTTACTTTTAGTCACTAATTTTTTCATTTTAATTTAGATAAGATTTTGATGGGCGGATAATACATCCGCCCAAAATAATATAATGTTGATATTAAGTCTTAAAGTTTTCCTTCAGACTCAAATACTTCTTCCCACTCTTCGATAATGTTATCTAGAGCTCCCTTTGCAGTTCCTTTGCCATTAACTATATAGTCATGCATATTTTCTTGCATAGGTATTAACAACTCAACAAATGATGGTTCTTGCCAAAAATCTTTAACAATTCCCATTGAGTCTAAGAAGCCTTGAGCATAAACAGCTGATTCTACAAAATCAGGTGATCCTAAAACGTCTTTGTGACATGAATATCCACCAAGATCCCACCATTTCTGCTGAACATCTGGTCTAGCAAACCACTTAATATACTGTTGCGCTAATTCTTTTTTATCAGAATAGTTTACAACAGATATTCCTTGGCCACCAAGTGTAGCTGCACAGATTTCTTGGCAAGGATTTGCGAAGAAACCAGTGACTCTGCCATCTTTGTCTCCCTTAGCAACACCAGGCCAGAAAGCATACCAGTTCATTTGGAATGCAACTTGTCCTGAGCTATATGCATCTAAGTTTTCACCCATATAAGCGTTTGAGTGTCCTGGAGGTGAGCAATCTTCATACATTTTTTTGTAGAAATCAACTGCCTCAACAACATTAGGAGCATTAAAGAAGCCATCAGAGTTATAAGGATTACTTGGATCCTCATATTCCATTCCCCAAGCATACATAGCTGCAGTTACACCCATAGTAATACCCTCAGAACCTCTTTCTGTATTTAATGCTGCTCCATAACGAACAACTCCATCAATTTCTCTTCCTTGGAAGAAAGAACACATATCGTATAGCTCATCCCAAGTTTTAGGGACACCTAAAGCATAACCATGTTTTGATTGAAATTCAGATTGTAGTTCAGGTCTATCAAACCAGTCTTTTCTGTAAGCCCAAGCTAGAGCATCACCCATTAAAGGTAGAGCGTAATAATTCTCTGAACCTTTTGGCCAAGTTGAATACGCATAAACAGTAGCGTCTGAGAAGTCATTCATTGAAATACCTTCTCTATCAAAAAAATCATTTAGCTTAACATAGTGACCGTTTACTGCGCCACCACCAATCCACTGAGAATCTCCAACTAAAAGGTCAAAGGTCTTACCTTTGTTATTTAGTTCATTAAGCATTCTGTCAGCGTAGCTAGTCCAATCTACGAACTCAAAGTTCATTTCGATTCCTGTTTCTGCAGTAAACTCTTTACTTAGCTCTACTAAAGCATTTGCTGGATCCCATGCGGCCCAACCAAGAGTTAATGATTCAGCTTTAACGTTAGTTGAAAACATTAATGCAAATAGTGGAATAAAAAATACAGATAGTATTTTTTTCATATTATAACCTCCTAATTAATTAATAATTTAGTAAAACAACTATACTAATTATTTTACTAATCATCTACTATTACCTTTTATTAAAAGCTTTTCACGTATGACAAAATTACATATTATTGGATAAGATAGAGAGAGAGGATTAAGAAATGTCAATTAAAGGTCCAGCTATATTTCTAGCTCAATTTGCCGGTGATGAAGCGCCATTCAATAGCCTTGAGAATATATCAAAATGGGCAAGTGATTTAGGTTATATTGGAGTACAAATCCCAAGTTGGGATGGCAGGCTTTTTGATTTAAAAAAAGCATCTGAAAGCAAAGACTACTGTGATGAAGTTAAAGGAACTCTCTCAAAATATAATTTATCTTTAACTGAACTTTCGACCCATTTACAAGGACAATTAGTGGCAGTTCATCCAGCATATGATACGGCCTTTGATGGCTTCGCAGCCCCTGAAGTCAGAGGAAACCCAAAAGCTAGACAAGAATGGGCAGTAAATCAACTCATGATGGCAGCGCAGGCTTCCCAAAATTTAGGTTTGACTAATCATGTTACTTTTTCAGGAGCTCTCGCTTGGCCTTATGTATATCCTTGGCCCCAAAGACCAGCAGGTCTAGTCGAAACGTCGTTTGATGAACTAGCCAATCGATGGAAGCCTATACTCAATAAGTTTGATAGCTGTGGGGTAAATCTGTGCTACGAAATCCATCCTGGAGAAGACTTACATGATGGAATTACCTTTGAAATGTTTCTAGAAAGAGTTGGCAATCATTCACGCTGCAATATGCTTTATGACCCCAGTCATTACGTGCTGCAGCATTTAGATTATTTACAAAATATAGATATCTATCATGAAAAAATAAAAATGTTCCATGTCAAAGATGCAGAATTAAATCCCTCTGGTCGTCAAGGAGTGTACAGCGGATTTCAATCTTGGAAAAATAGAGCAGGAAGATTTAGATCTTTAGGAGATGGTCAAGTAGATTTTAAATCCATATTTTCTAAACTAACAACTTATGGTTTTGATGGATGGGCCGTACTAGAATGGGAGTGTGCTTTAAAGCATCCCAATGATGGTGCAAGAGAAGGAGTAGGATTTATCAAAGATCATATTATAAGAGTTACTGAAAAAGCCTTTGACGATTTTGCAGATACTGGAACAGACAATCAAGCTAACAAAAAAATGTTAGGTATAGATTAATCATGAGCCAAAAAATTAAATTAGGAATGGTTGGTGGAGGCCAAGGGGCTTTTATTGGAGCTGTTCATCGAATTGCCTCCCGTATAGATGATCGCTATGAATTAGTAGCAGGAGCTTTTTCATCTAATCCAGAAAAATCTATTGCTTCAGGCAAAGAACTAGGAATAAGCGAAGATCGAAATTACTCGAACTATGAAGAGATGGTAGAAAAAGAATCAATTCGAGAAGATAAAATTGATGTTGTAGCTATTGTAACTCCTAATCACATGCATCACCCAATTTCAATGTCCTTCATGAACAAAGGATTTAATATTATTTGCGATAAGCCTTTAGCTATGAATTCAAAAGAATGTGAGGAATTAGTCCAAACACGTAAAGAGAATGATGTTATTTTTGCTCTTACTCATAATTACACTGGCTATCCTATGATAAGACAAGCAAGAGCAATGTGTGACCAGGGAGACTTAGGTAATATTAGGGTTATTCAAACAGAATATGCCCAAGATTGGCTTACTCAAGATTTAGAAAATCAACAGGATAGCGGAGGTAATAAACAAGCATCATGGAGAACTGACCCATCTCAATCTGGAGGTGGTGGTTGTATTGGTGATATTGGTACACACGCATTTAATTTATTAAGATTTATTACCCGACTTCAACCTCATCAAATATCTGCTGAATTAACAAGTTTTGTATCTGGGAGAAAATTAGACGACAATGCCCAAATTTCACTGAGACTAAATGGAGGAGCAAAGGCATCTATTTGGTCCTCTCAAATAGCCCCAGGGAACGAGAATCATCTTCAAATAAGAATTTATGGAGAAAAAGGTGGTTTAGAGTGGTGTCAAGAAGACCCAAATTATCTTTACTTCACTCAATATGGGCACCCAAAACAAAAAATTACTCGAGGAGGGGCAGGTGCATTATCTGCAGCCAATGAAGTTTCTCGAATTCCTCCAGGACATCCAGAGGGGTATTTAGAGGGATTTGCTAATATTTATAGTGATGTGGCAAATGCTTTAATTGATAAAAAGAATAACGAATATGATTCAAGTAAATATCACTATCCCACTGTAGAAGATGGGCTTGAAGGAATTCGTTTTATTGAAAGATCAATTGCCTCAAGTAATTCTGACTCTAGTTGGATTAATTTTTAAAATTATTAATTCCAATTTAGCTTTTTTCTAGTAGACCAATAATCATCAACGCTCATACTAAAATGATCCAAGTTAGGGATAGTTGTGTTTATTTTTTTGAGGCAGTTAAGATTTTCTTGTAATTGATCTATTGTAGAAGCGCCAGTTAAAATTATTTTTATAAAGGGCAATTGATACACCCATAAGTAAGAGAGTTGTTCTAATGTTAAATTAATCTCTTTAGCGGTGTGTTGTAAATTTTGTATATCCTCTTGATGATAATCCTTATTGGCATTTGTCAGCAGTCCATTTGAAAAAACTTCTTTTGCAATAATATTAATTTTTTGATCATTGGCCTCTTTTAAAATTGGAACGCAGGATTGCTCAAAAATATTAATCGTAGACTGAAGAAAAGAAAACAATTTTAATTTTTCATTTATTTTTAATAGGTGTTCTATTGTTTTTCTTTGATCAGGGCCACTCGTAGAAATTCCAATTTCCAGTCCATTCTTTTTGATACCCTCTAATTCTTTGATCACTAGAGGGTCATCTAAAACTGGGCTTTCTGGAGTAACTGAGTGAATATGATACAAATCAATATTTTTTCCTAAATTCATTCTTGTCTCTACCCATTGTTGTTTTAAAAAATTTGAAGAGTGGTCTTTTCTTTCATGCATATCAGCATTGACTTGCCAATCTGCTAAATATTCATAACCCCATTTTGACCCAACAAATCCGCTAAATTGCGACTGTTTTCTTATCCAACTAGCTAGGAATTCCTCAGCATCTCCATAAACTCTTGCTGTATCAAAATACCTTACACCTTCTCTGTAGGCAAAATCCAGAATATGATGACAATTATCTCGCATTGATGCTTTTGATTTATCCTTACCTAAATCATCGTCATGGCTAATATTTATATAACCTGGTCGACCTAAGGCAGCCAAACCCAGTCCAATCTTATTATCTAGTTTAAACAACTAAGAATTTTTTTATGTCTGATTTAATAGTTGATGGGTCGGTAAGATGAATCGTTTGAAAACCTAAATTTTCTGCTGCTTGTATATTATCTTCTCGATCATCAATAAATAAAGTCTCTTCTGGCACTAGGTCAAATCTTGACATAGCTAATTTATAAATCTGAGGATCTGGTTTTACTAAGAACTCCCTACCCGAAATAATCTTATCATCAAATTCTTTTAAAAAAGGGTATTCATCCTCCATGCCTTCATAAGTTTCATCAGACCAATTTGATAAAACATAACAAGGAAAACCATAAGATTTAATTTTTTGAAAAACATCAATAGTGTCTTGATAGGATCCATTAACCATATTTCTGTGATTAGGGTAATATAAATTAATTTCGTTTTCAAACTCTGGAAATTTTTCAACTGCTTCTTTTACAGCTGTATCAATCTTGATACCTGCATCACACCGCATATCTAAGTGAGGGAATGCAACTTCACTTAAAAATTTATTTAATAATTCTTCATCTGGAATTATCTCTTTTAAAACATGTCTAGGGTTCCAATCAAAAAATACATTACCGAGATCAAATAGATATTTTTTTACTTGCATATTTTATTCAATAAAAGAATTGATGAGGTTTTCAAGGTATTCTTGTCTACCAGACCGAGGATTGGGATTGATGTTTTCTGATTTTACTCTTTGATAGATACTGTCTAAGGTTTCAGAATTTATGAGCTCTTTATTAGACTCCCATCCTTGATACCTTTGTTGTAAAAAATTATCATAAGATCCATCATTAATCATTTTTTCGACAGCTATTAATGTCCTAGCACAAGTATCCATAGACCCAATATGTGCATAAAAAAGATCCTCTGGATCAATGGATTGTCTTCTAATTTTTGCATCCATATTTAAGCCACCATTGCCCAAACCTCCATTTTTGAAGATGTAATAAAATGGCAATACCAACTCTTCGACATTATTAGGGAACTGATCTGTATCCCAACCAACTAAATAGTCGCCTCTGTTTATATCAATACTACCTAATATATTATTTGATATAGCATAAGCTATTTCATGCTCAAATGTATGTTTAGCTAAAATAGCATGATTGACTTCTACATTGAGCTTAAATTCTTTTTCTATTCCATATTTTTGAAGAAAGGCAAAAACATTAGCTGAGTCAAAATCATATTGATGTTTTGTTGGTTCGTGAGGTTTGGGTTCAATTAATAAATTCCCCTCAAAGCCTATTTTGTGTTTGTGATCTGCTACCATATTCAAAAATCGACCCAATTGATCTAATTCTTGTTTCATATTCGTATTTAAAATAGTTTCATATCCTTCTCTTCCTCCCCAGAGAACGTAATTCTGTCCTCCAAGTAGTTTAGTATTTTCAAGACACATCTTTACTTGTGCAGCTGCATATTGAAAAACATCTGGGTCAGGATTAGTTGCTGCTCCAGCCATATATCTTCGATTGCTAAAAAGATTTGCTGTACCCCATAAGAGTTTAACTTTAGAAGTTTGTAATTTACTTGAGACTTCATCAATAATAGTTTTTTGAATTTTTTCAGTTTCTGAAAAATTGGACCCCTCAGGAGCAATGTCTACATCATGAAAACAAAAATAAGGTATTCCTAATTTTTCAAAAAAACTAAAAGCATTATTTAATTTATCTTTTGCTTGCTCAATAGGGTCTCCTGTTTCCATCCAAGGACGTAAAAAAGTCTGACCACCAAAAGGATCCCCTCCAGGCCAATTAAAAGTATGCCAATAGCACACAGCCATTTTCAGATGTTCTTCTAATTTTTTTCCTAATACTATTTTTTCAGAGTCATAGTATTTAAATGAAAGTGGGTTTTGTGATTCTTTTCCCTCAAAAGTAATATGAGGTATCTCTTTGAAATAATCAGACATATCTAGTCGTAATAAAACATAGGGGCTTTTTTAAAGCCTTCCCATGCATGAGGATCATGACCAGTAACAACAATAGCTTTTTTTTCTTTAGCAATCTTTTTTAATTTTTTAACGGAGTCGACCACATCAACTGCTGAACAGACTAATCCAGGTAAAGTTAAATTATTCCAGTGGTCCATAGTGTAAGCAGCATCAATCGTTAAAAGGACATATCCTGTATTAGGTAACTTAACTAAGAAAGATTGATGACCAGGGGCATGTCCAGGCGTGAATATCAAGATAATTGAACCATCACCAAAAAGGTCATAAAAATCGTCTTTTTTATGGTCTAGAAACTTCCAATCTAACCCCGGTTTATCAAAGTCTTTTCTAATATAAGCCGGTTTTGAAAACCAATCTGGATTGAAAGCGTAGTCATATTCTCTTTGTTGCACAACATAAGTAGCATTAGGGAACCTCCCTACCCCACCCGAGTGATCGAGATGCAAATGAGAATGTAAAACATATTTAACTCCTGCTGGATCAACACCAATATTATTTAGTTGATCAATACAGTTCTCTTTTTTTCCCATAACAGGCTCGTAGGCAGCTACAACGTCACCCCAGTGAGCATACATGTCTTCACTTACTTCTTTAGCATTACCTCCATCAATGACAACATCACCTTGGGGGTGCCTGATTAAGAACCAAGGAACAGGGATTTCAAATTCTTCGTTAGATTGATTCATCTTGATATATTTCATCTTCGTCTTTAACGTTCCAGTTTGAAACATATAAAGCCTAATCTCTGAGGAAGTATTAGTAAGATGACTTTGATCTTTTTTAGAATGAGCTATTGCTTCCTTAATAGAGTACTCATTATTGTCATCTATTTTTTTATTTTGAATAATATCATCAAATTTTTCTAAATCTGATTTTTGATAATCTGTTTTTGGAGTTTTTTTCATTTACTTGAACTCTATTTCTACAAATCTATAAGGGAAATCATTATTGTTTAGAACATTATGATTGACGCCTTTTTCCCTGAAATAAGAATTGCCTTGAGTTAATTTAGAAATTGTAGTTTCGCCATCATGATTTACAATTTTTAACTCACCATCAAGCATGGGTACAACAACATAATCATACTCGTGAATATGTTGACCCGTTTCATCACCAACTTCAAAAGACCACTCAGTGACTCGAGTTTTGTCATTATCAATCATAATGTTGGCTTTTGCCATTTTGTTAAATATTTCTACAAGGAACGCTCTCAGCTTTTTCAGCTTTAAGAGTTTCTGCTGCCTTTGTTGCTTCTGCTTCAGAGCTATAAACCATATCAGGAAACAGGATAAATGGCTTGGCTCTGTCTGCACTTAATTGACCAACGCACCAAGTTTTACCAGGCTCTACACACATCACCATATAGGTACCAGGAATAGGGCCATAATGCCTATTATTGAGGGCAAACAAACATTCCGCCATATCATTTAACTTGTCTACATCTAAGTTTTGAAGAGCTTTTTTTTCTAAATCGTTAATAGGTGTATCAAGAGCCCCTAGGGTTTCTTTTCCCCACGGAATTTCCTGCATGTTTTCTTTTTTCATCTATGGCAGAGGCCCATCCTTGAGAAAGCCTTTTAATGTATTTTCCATAATTTTGGATACATTATTGTTGTAATTATTATGTGATAAGCTTCCACACCAAGCTAATGAACCAGGTGCAAACATAGCGCCATTGTTGGGAGTCTTGTAATAAATCATATCAGCTCTAACCATCGGATTTTCATGACCTCCACCATAATATCCTCTTACAGCAAAGTGAATTTCTTCATTTACTTGTAACATCATGTTTGAATGATCCTGAGATCGAGCTAGATAAAAAGCATTATGAGGTGTTCCAAACTCTAAGTCATAACGGTCTAATTCCAAACCTGCAGCTCCACCGCCTACTAAACCAAAATCACCAATAACTTCGTCTGCACCTATACCTTCAAATATCCATGAACATTCTGGCTTAAAACTATCTTCTTCTCTTTTATAATAAGATGAGACATCAAATCCATATGAAGTAAACGTCAGGCCACATACTTTTGAAGGAATTCTTCCTCTGGCCCTCCACATACCTCCATATTTTCCATCAAAGGCATTGTTGTATTCACCAGGATTGGAGGTCCACGCTCTAGTTCCAGCCTCACCTTTTCTAACCTCAGTAATATTGGAATTATCTGGATGGTATTCACTAATCCAGTAAAAACCATCTGAGCCCAAATAAAAACATCTTCCACCCTGCATTTGATATGACTCCAATGCGTCCATATACTTCTCAGAGGAGTATTCAGGGTGACTTCCAGTTAGAACAACCTTATATCTATTCAATAAGTTAACTCCCTCATGCTCCAGGTCTTCATCTGTTAAAACATCAAAATCAAATCCTTTTTCTTCTAACCAATCAGTTAAATGAAGGTCGGCATTTAATTGCCAAAGAGAAGGAGAGAGCCAGTGTCTGTATTTTGGTCTCATATTCAAGATAGGTCTTAATCGTGAGGATATGGAAACACCATGTCCATCAGAGTGTAATGAATAAGTTGATAGTCCATATTCTCTGTGTTCATTTAAATATAGATCAGAGGGGTTTAAAACAGGAACTTTTCCAGCCAATAATTGTGCAACAACTGAGTTGGTACCTAAATTATCATTAGAGTAGGCCATGTAACTATTTGTAGGTAAAAGAAATAAGATTTTAGATGTAGCTTTTCCTTTAGGAGGTTTGATACAAAAAGGAATGTAATCTTCAAACTCAGACTCTTCTCTTCCATCTACTCTTAATCGAGCAGCATAAACACCACTCTTTAGATTCTCAGGAACTTGGAGAGTGAAATCAACATCCCATCTCGCATCATCTATGTCATCATCATGAAAATGGATTGCACCATACTCTTCTGGTTTGTGATGAAAAACCATCTCATCAGCAGTCCAGTTATATCCAGTCATCCCTCTGTTAGGCATATTAATTATAAATCCATGATGGTTATTAGGAGAGGTATCGACAATTTTTGTTGAAGAAATACTTTTTCCAATATTGGCATGAAAATCCCATGCAGCAACAACAGTAGATCTTATCTGGGTATTACATTCATCATAGCTAGATGCAAGAGACTCTATTTCTGCCTTTGTTAAAGCAATATTAGATATCCTTGGTCTATCAATTTTACCATTAAATGTTCTAGTCTGTTCAGGAAGTTCAATAGGCTCAAGAACTTCTTTAAAATGACCTCCTGAAATATGTCTACCGGATCTATTATGAAGAGATGAAGCTGCAATAAGAACAGGTGAGTCATTTGATGCTGGCACTACAGAACTAGTAGTTTCTATAAAAGCAGATGTTTCTTCAATTGGATTTAAAATAGCCATACCTAATCCACCGTTAGTCGAAGTTACTCTTGGCTCCTGATGAAGACTTAGTTTTCTTGATTTAGCATCAAAAGTAGCGACAACAAGGTACCATACTTTTCTTAGAAGTTTTTTTTCAGAAGAAATAGTAGTTACTTGTGAACCATCACCGATTTCAACAGATAAACATCCGTTGTCATCCACAAAAAGGCCAAAACCTTTTTTGTCTTGTTCGTTGAATTTAGTAAGAATTCCCTGTCTACCTTTGTCTGGAGTAGTTGGGAAAATGTAAGCTTGCATTGTGAAACTCTCAATATTTAAATTATCATGCTGAGGTACTACTATATAAGACCCACCATGAATTCTTTGGTTTTTACCTTGGTAAGTTCCATTACAGGATGCACTGATTTCTTCTTCTTTATAACCCGGTCCTTCAGGATTAGTATCACCATGAATAAGTCTTACTAATTGTACATCGTAACTATCATTATTTTCTGCATTTATATAAAATTTTACATCTTCGCCTGGATGAGCTGAGTATTTATCACTATATCCTGTTATCTTTAACATTTTTATTCTCCACTATATTCTTCAAGTAATCGGTTAATTCTTTTTAGAAAAATTGCATGCTCGCATGCTTCTTCAGACGAATATGAGTCATCAGTAATATTAACCGGCTCCCCTCTTACACCTGTAGTAATTCCAATTCTATAATCTTCATGCAGTTTAAGACAAATTGTTACAAAACCGTTTTCTTTACTTCCTCTTCTAAGCTTATCTAAGAGAGTTTGTAAATCTTGACTATGTTGAATAACACCATGATCTCGAGTGGCAGCCCTACCAATAGGAGTTGCTCTATGTTCCTCAATCAAGGACTTTAATTTTTGAGGATCTCTTAACATAGGTAAAATATATTTTTTGGTAATAAAATCGTCAGTGTGCTTATGGCCTTTATTTAATTGCACATTAGAAGGTTGTTTATAGCTAAAATCAGACATCATTTTATTGTAGTTCCTCTTGTCCTCTCAAACAGTTTTTCGTTCCAGTATTTGAAACAGAATACGAAAAAAGAACCTAAAAATAAAGGTTTTTTTAATTTATTCATAGCTATAAAGCATAAACAGATAGGATAACAGTAGCAACGGCCATACCTATTAATATTAAAGGCCATCCATATCCACCACCCATTTTATCAATATAATTTCCTTTGTCTTCGATATCATCAGGAGCTGAGTACTCATCTCCATTTAAAATAGGTTTTTTAGGAAGCGTTGATAAGTCCATTTTGTTAGCCATAAACCAGATTAAAAGTACTCCAGCAGCCCACCATATAATTTGGTATGCCCAAAGGGAAGGTATGCCCATAACCCATTTGCTATAAGACAGGTCAGCACTTCCAAAAATTAGATTTCCAAAAATTAATCCAGGACCAATAGAAAAAAATGCCCAGATCAAAAATAAAACATAAGCAAAAGATTTAATTTTTTTTCTTGAAGGGTGAATGCCCATATGATCATTCATAAAATCATGAAAACTTTTTCGATGTTCTTTATCAGCATCATTGCTAGAAAAAGCAGATGATAAAAAACACACAATCACATTAAAAAACAAACCCCATAATCCTGAATATATTGTAAGAGGCCACCTACCCCATGGAAGAGCATTACCAGTTAGCTTATGTCCAAAAGTCTCAGCTAGAATTACAAAAAACATACCAGTGATAAGGCCGAGTGTAGCTCCTGTTTTAGTAATCCAAGGAAACCAAATCATTCCTAGTAAAACTGGAAATAATTGAAATCCAAAAGCTATTGCTAATCCCCCTAAAAGAATTAAAGATGTTTCAAAAAATGTAGCAAGATAAAGAGCTGCAAGGCAAATAAGCAGCATTGCCAATCTTGCTACTAACAATTCTCTTTTCCAACTTGGATCTTTATCAATGTACGGTCTGTAGAGATCTCTCGCAACCATACTTCCTGAGGTCATCAAAAAAGCAGCGAGAGTTGATTGTAATGCAGCTATTAAACAAATTGATAATAAACCAACTAAGATAGGTGAGGCTGAGCCTAGGCTGCCTATAAATGAAAAAATTAGTGATGAGACATTATTAATATCTAATTCTGGAAGAATTTGGCTAAGAGCGAAGCCATTTAAATTTATGGAAGGATTGGCGCCAAGTAAATTAGCCCCTACCCCTAATAGAGCTGCAAAAATAAATAAAAATATTCCTACTATGGCTCCAGATCCCCATATTTGATAATAATAAAATGATTTAGGAGATTTGACACTATAGCTCCACATTGAAAATGTAGGTGATAAAACAATACCCATGTATGAAATAGTAAAAGATAAAATCATCACAGCAGTCCAAGGGCCTCCAGAAGGATTATTTTTACCTAAACCGCCAACCCACTGAATTACACCTGGCACATTGAAGAAACCAGAGAGGTCACCTCCTCCATACCCTTGGGTACTACCCCACGATCCAAAAGATATAAAACTGTTAGCAGTCGCTAAATCATCAAAGAAACTCAAACCTCCCAAATAATAAAAAGCACCAAATCCAATAGATATAAATAAAACAAAAAATAACCACGATTGAACTACGCCAATGCTGATCATAGATTTAAAACCTCCAGAGACAACGTAGAACAAAACAACTGCAGTTAAAACCCACATCGCTGAGTCTCTCCCTAGTTCACCCGCACTAACAAATTCAACCATACTCCCAGTTGCTCCAATAATTATTCCTAAAAATGGAACAGCAAAGAATAAAGCTATAATTAAAATTGTAATTCGTAGAGTGTGGCTTTTATAATATTTAAAATACATTTCACCTGGGGTTATAAGATTATATTTTCTACTCAACATCCATTGACGTTTGAAAAATAAAATACTCCCTAAAGGAATGGTAATTACAATTGCAGCTGTTGCTAAAAAAGAATATCCATCTGCATAAATTAATGAAGGGTAAGTAATGATTGTGATACCGGCAAAGGTCGCAGCAGTAGCAGAAAAAAAGAATACCCAAGATGAAATACTTCTATCCGCTAGGTAATAAGACTCAGGTGAAGAATTTGTTCTAAGAGTTCTAGCTCCCCAAAATAGGCAAAAGCTCCAATAGACTACAAGGAAGAAAAAGAACCAATATAAGTTAGCTAACATAAAACAATGTTAAATTAAGAATTATATTCAGTTTTTTCCTTAATTATTCTTAGTGCCTCTAAAAGATATACTCTGAAGAGTTCATGATTTTCACTCATAGGGAAGTGACCTATATCCTTCATCTCGATATATACTCCCCCTTTGATTTGTCTTGCTGTGTCTTCTGTTGCCTCAGGTGGTGTTAAATAATCATAATCACCTGTTAGCATAATAACAGGACACTTATGGCCATCAATATTTTGTAGTTCATCTCTTAAGTCATGGTCAACAGAATAAAAATGAAGATCTCCTTTAAAAGCCTCTGAACCCTGAGTGTAATAATGCCATGTGAGCCATCTGTCCATATCAGGAGATTGAGGGGCCATCAAATCCCAAACTCCACTTCCACAAACTTGGGCAGCATTAGCATGGGGATGTCTCCACCAATCGATATAAAATCCAGGAGAATAATGAGCTGCCTCTACTGGAATAACTGCTTTAAATTTATTTGGGTATCTTAATGCAAGTTGAAGGGCTACGTTTCCACCAAAAGAAGACCCCATAAATATAGGATTTTCTAAGTCTAAAGCCTTACAAAGCTCTAATATGAAATTACAATAATGTTCTGCGGTAAGCTTATATTCTTCTTTCCACCACTCAGTATTATGAGCTGGGTCTGATTTGCCATGTCTTGGAAGGTCATATGCTATTACTTGGTAGTTTTGAGTAATTTCATCATCTTCTAACAATCCTCTCCATTGGTGATTGTGGCAACCAGCAGTGTGTTGACAAACTAATGGAGTTCCTTTTCCATTTGAAAGATAAAATACTTTATATTGCTGTCCATCGACCTCTATTGTTACATATCTACCGATGGGGTCGTGATGTTTAACTGCCATTAGAAAGTCTCCTTCGAATAAAAACTCATTAAACTGGAACTCCTGATTTTCTGAGAAGCTCAAATTGTACAATAAAATTTCTGATATTTTGCATCAAGATCAAATGGTTACCTTCGATTAAAAGATCTCTTCTAAAAGAAGCTGCATAGATACCATGATACATAGGCTTTGGAATAGGTCTTGCAAATTCTCTCCAAGTTTTTTCAGATGCTCTTAAAGCAAAGTCGTAAGGGTCTAATCCCCCAGGATTGGTATTAATGTTCTTAACTTTACCATCATGCATTTCGATAATAACTTTGACACTTTCCATATCGAATAGAAATGAGCAAGTGTAATATTTAGCCATAGCTTTAATGGTATCGTCATTTTCAGTTAGATCTTTATATTTTTTAGCCCAAGATTTTATATCTATACTCATATCTTATACCTTATTTCTTTTTTGGATTTTTGTTTGTATCTTCGTCAAATCTCATATGCTTATCTTTTTTAGGATCCTCGTAATCTCCTAAAATATTCCTTATATTACTAGCTTCTCCTGGAGACATCCCAACCTCTTTAAGTAAGCTATCAAGGAAAGGCTGTTGGGCTCTATATCTAAGGGCTGAGTTAACTACATTATCTGCTAATGATCCTTTTTTGGAGTCTCCACCATAACTAGCAGAGGAACCTTCTGATCCAGCTCCATCACCTGAAGAAGATCCACCTTGGCTGAAGCCAGGAAGGCCGTTTACATCTACAACTTTAATGGAGTCAATATTCTGCATTGGCTTAACCCACTCTCTTATAATACCTTCAATTTTTTCAGCTAATTTTAACCTTAATGCGCTTCTTCTACTTGCATCACTTCTTAAGTTTTCGGCTTCATTGAGGGATTTTTTACCAGAAGCTTCAACCTCATATCTAATTTTAGCAGCCATAGCGGCAAGTTTTTCTCTTTCAGCATTTTTGCTAGCATCAATTACTCCAAGAGCTTTAGCTTTTTCTGCTTGTTCAATATCTCTAGTAGAGTTGACTTTTTCCTCTGCCTCTACAGCTTTTGCTCGAGCAAGTTCTTCTTCCATTTTAGTTTTTAAAACATTCTTAGATTTTTCGAGAACCTCTTGTTGTTTTTGCTTCTCTTCAATTTCAATTCTCTTAGCTTTTTCAATATCTAAAACTCTAATTTCCTGTTCAGCAGCAATTTTAAAAGAGTCTACATTTTTTTGCTGAGCAGTTTTAGCATTTTTGATTTGCTCTTCTGCCATAATGTAAGCCTCTTCAGACTCATATCTCTTTCTAGCTTCTTCTTTTGCTGTTTGAGCTTTTTCTTCTGCTAATTTTATGTCAACAGACCTTTGTTTTTCCAAACGACTAAATTCAACATCTCGCTCTAACTCAAGAATTGATTTTTCAGTATCAACATCTCTTTGTTTAATTTCAATATCAGTTTGTTTCCTAAATTCATTTTGATCTTTTCTTCTTTTTTCAATTTCTTGAATAAGTTTTGTTTCTTGAATACTTTTTTCCATTTCAACAAAATCTTTTTTACCTATTCTTGCTATTTCAATATCTTTTTGAGAAGATATTTCAGCTAACTCAGACTCTTTTTCTTTTTCGGATTTTGTTTTTATCGTTTCGGTATTTTCAATAGCTCTTTGTTGTTCAATTTCTCTTTTTTGCTGATATTTAGAAAATTCTTCTTCTTTCTCTATTTCGAGTGTTTGTTTAATAGACTGAAGGTTCTTATTTCTAATACTAACTTCAGTATCTTTCTCAATATCATTTCTTTTTTTCTTTCTTGATTGGGTAAACTCTGTGATTTGTGTTAATCCCTCAGCATCAAATGTGTTAGATGGGTCAAAAACACTTACAGGTGCTTGGTTTAAAGAGGTTAAAGATACTGTCTCGAGTTCTAATCCTGTATGTTTAATAGCTTCTTCAACGTGAGCTGCTACTTTTTTAATGTATTCTGATCTATTTTCCTGAATTTCATCTAAACTCATTTTCGCAGCCACAACACCTAATCCATCAACAAATCTACCCTGAACTAGTTCTTTCAAACTATCGGGCTCTAGTGTTCTGTTTCCAAGTGTTTGTGCAGCAATAGAAACTGCATCTTTATTGGGGGCAACCCTGACATAGAATTCTGCTGTGACTTCAGCCCTCATTCTATTCATTGTAATAAAAGATTTATTTCCATTTCTCTGAACTTCAATACTTAAGGTCTTCATTCCGACAGAAGTAATATTATGAATAATAGGTAATACAAAAGCACCGCCACTAATAACGACTTGTTCGCCACCCATACCGGTTCTAACAAATGCTACTTCTTTGGAAGATCTTCTGTATAACCAATGAAGTAAGTAAACGATAATAGCTATAGCTAAAGCTATTAAAATAATGACTGCAATAATATCTGCTCCGCTTGTAATGTTCATACCTATATATCACCCCCTAGATTGATTTTTTTAAGCATTAGCTCTTGTGTCCTGTGTTGCTGCCTTATAGATAATCATTCCAAAGACAATTTTATTTAAAAAATCTGCTAAATTATAAATTATATTAACACTGTTTGGGTCTATACCTCCACCCAGATGCTCTATAAAATATCCCATTGGATATATAGCCCACCCAATAGTTAAAATTAATCTGTTAGAGAAAAAAGCCATTTGGATATTCTCGTTACCGCATTTTGCATTTGCTCTTCCAGCCTCACCAACATAAAGCTCTCCGAGAACATATAGCCATCCAACTAATCCAACAATGAAACCGAGAGTTTTACTCATATACCCAGCAGCACCTAAAAATTCAGCTACGATAAAAACCAATGTTCCAACTAAAAGCCTCCAAAACATTCCTTGTTTAACTTTTACTACTGACATCAGCATTGCATAAAAAATTAAGACCTGCATTGGGAAGTTTAAAAACCAATCTACATATCTCAAAATAGTTGGGGCTGTTCCGCTAACGACCCATAAATTTTTAATAAAAAAATAATGAATTGAGGACATTAGGCAGACAACTGCAATCATTGTCATAGGGGTATGCCATCGGACACTAACTTTGCTTCTCTCAAAAAAGAAGAATAAAGTTGCACCTATCATAGCAACTGAAATTAACCAAAAAGATCCACCTACGATATCGTAGGGTAACAACATTTTATTCATTTAATCTTACTTATTCCCCTTATTTTAAATATATTACTTAAAACGTTAGTATTATAAGTTTTTGTTTCAGCAAATGAAACGAATATTCCCATTGACTTATATATAAATGCAAAAAAACTGTTGATCATATTTGTTCTCTTATATGAGGGGCACGAGAATAAAGTGCCACAAGTGGAAGGATCAGTAAGCCAAAAATAAATTGCTGTCCCTCAAAGCTAAGACCAAGACCTGCGAGAAATGTACTTATGACCTGTAAGGCTAAACATCCGATAACGGTATATCCATAACCTCCATAGCCTCCCAATAAAGAAGTGCCTCCAACTGCTACTGCTGCTACTGTCAAGAATAAGTATTGGTCACCAACTCCAATAAAACCACCCCCACTCCAACCTAATAGCATTGCTCCTGTGGCTGCCGATGTAAATCCACTGATCACATAGACTCCTACCCAATATAGCCTCTCAGATATTGAGAGCCTATCAGCAGAAAGTCTTTTACCCCCAACGGCATATAAGTTTCTTCCCCATTTAGTGTGCTTCATGCCAACAATCAATACAATGGCAGCAAGTATCCAAATTAAGATTACAGGTGGAATAGGAAGCCCAAAAAATTTTCCATTTAAAGATGCTAAATTTTTCAACCAGTCTGGGACAACTCCAAAAACTGTTCCACCAGTAACAGTTGGGAGAGAGACTAATATTTGGACTCCTCCCACACACATAAAACCTACACCCATGGTTACAATGAGTGCCTGTCCCTGGAGATTATAACTTATGAGTCCATTAAACAAACCTACAAGAATTCCAAATACTAAAATAACTATGAAGGCTAACCAAGGTGGGACACCAAGAGAAATCATTGACATTAAACCTAAATTCGAAGAGCCAATTAAAAAAGGAATAGAAAGATCAAGTCCTCCAAGCATCACCACAAGTGTTTGCCCAATTGTGGCAAGACCCAAGAAAGATGCAAAGACCAACATTGATTTTATATTTTGAATAGACAAGAAACCATCAATTGAAACTGAACCTATGATAAACAGACCTATCAACACCGATACACCTATGATCACACTTCTATTTATGTTTAAAAATTTATAAGCAACAAAAGCGAGTATTAAAAAACCTAAAAAAATTATTGCTGATACGACTGTTCTTCCGGAAAAGAAACCCGGAACTAGAAAACACAATAATATAAATAATGCTAATAAAAGGAGAAACCCTGTAACGACAATCCAATTTCGAGAGATTAGCTCCCAAAATAAACTTCTTTTAGCTGCTTCGTCCGTTGCATCGGTTTGCTCTAGTATATCTTTTTTTTCAGATAGCTTATATGACCACTTAATGGAGAAATGATGCCATCCCCATAATACCAAAGCCGTAACCGCAACAGAGTAGAATGCAACCTGTATCCAGTCAGTTCTATCGACATATCCTAATACAGCCGTTCCGATTCCTGCAGCCACCGCAAAAAAAATTCCCAAACCCTTCGAAAAATTAAATATTCTTTTTTCCATATTCTTTAGTTGTCCCTATCCTCTGTTAGGCCTCCCCATTTTTCAAGCCCTTCTTGAGATTTAAGCTTCACTTTATAAACACTAAATGCCTGCCACACTAAAGGAGCAGATAAAATACCTCCGGAAGTAATTAAAAGCATTTTCCAAAATGGATAACCAACTCCATAAAATAGGGCCGACCAAGTAAGAGCTGCTATGCTTAGTAAAGGTATGTATGATTTAAATCTGCCATAAGTAACTCTTCCTTGTAGAGTAAGGTAAGTAAAAAATTGAAACATAAAAATTGCAAAAATGATTAAACCTGTTTCCTTAAGGAAAGTAATATTTTCAGCTGAGAAATCTCCTCTTAAAGGCCTGCTGTAGGCAACTGATGAAGTATCTCCAATATTAAGCTCAGTTATAATAGGAGTAAAATATTTTGAGCCATCGTCTGATATGATTGAACCTGAAGGAGATGCTAAAAAATAAACCCCTAAAATTGCCAGTATTCCTAGGAATACTATAAATATATTATTTAAATTAACCTGAGTTAACAATGTCGGAGCTGTAAGAAGAAATAATAAAAGACATATAAGAATAACTGCGTATCCATCTATACCAAAGAAACTCTGTCTATTAGCTTCAACACCATAATATGCAACTCCAGCAAAAACGATAATTGAAACTACGATTGCGAAGAGGACTAAAGTTTGAGTTTTTATTTCTTTTCTAAACTTTGGCAAGGCAATGATAACAATAGCTGAGGTGAAAAATACTATTCCTGCAAGTGTCGCTATTGCGTAGGTAATGCCTACTAAAAAACTAGAGGAAGTAAAATCAGGTAATCCAGATCCAACTCTTAAATAATCTGATGAAAAATACTGTGGCGCATAATTTAAGATGTACTGTAAATTAGATCCTAAGTCTTGATTAACAAAGTTAACAGCTCTAGTGCCACTAAAGACACATCCAAAAAATATTACAATCGATGCAATTATGAATGAAACCGTAGGTGCATCTCTATGCTTGACCAAAAGGTAAATAAGATAAATTAAAGAGGCAATCCCAATAGCAATAAACAGCCATACTGTCGAGTTACCTCCTTCTGAACATGCCTTGCCTGTGATTAAACAATCACTACCTGACTCTAAGGCTTTTTCAAAAATTTCTGCATCTTTTGATTTTCCTCCAAATCCGCCAACTGTTCCTCGCGTAACTTGATCAAATTTCATATGAATTTGAACAGCAGCGGCGCTCAACATACCTATTATAAAGAAGACAAAGACAGATAAGTTTTTTAGAGCTTTCTGGATGTAAGGAAGTGCAATTAGTATTAATAACGAAGCCACTAAAACAGCTCCGTAAGATAAATCTGTTACAAAACTTTGAAACCTTTCAAATCGAAAAGTAGATAATATAAAATTAATTAAATAGATATTGAGCGCTCCAAGGATTGCTCCGAAAGCACCCCCGCGACCCCCTACTAAACTAGAGCCTCCAAGCACTAATGCTGTTATTGCCATAAGCGTATATGTCGTGCCTTGTGTAGGATCACCGGAACCAATCAACCCGGTAAAAGCAATGGCTGCCAGAGCTGCATAAACACCACCTATTATATGAGCACCAATTCTAACTAAATAAATTCTAACACCGCTAGTGTAAGCTGATTTTTCATCAGAGCCCATTAGCTTTAAATGTTGCCAAAATGCTGTATGAGTTAGCGCATACCAAATTAATGTTGAGAATATAAGGAGTATGAGAACAGGTTGTATAATTTCAGTTCCAGCACTCCAAGATAACATCCACTCCGGTGCCCTTCCACCTGGTCTGGGTAAAATTACTAGATTTATCCCAGAAAAAGCCAAAAACATACTTAATGCAACGATAATAGGTTGGACCCGAACAAATAAAACGATCAGGGCATATAAAAATTGATAAATAACTCCAATTGCAATAGCGCAAACAAAGTATGCAACAGGAGATTGAATATACCCCGCTCCATATAATTGGATTGTGGTTACATTTATAAAACCGATCAAGGGACCCATTGATAAGTCCACTGTTACACGACCTGCAAGTGCTAGTACTGTAAGAGCATAAGTAGCTAATATTAAAGGAGTAGAGACCATTATGGCAGTTCCTATTCCAGAAGGAGATATAATTTGAGGACCTCTTATAAGAGCAAAAATAATTAAAGCAAAAAATATGAAAATAGGAACGATTAAATACTTTGAAGATTGAGGGTCGGAGCCAGAGATTTGTGAAGGCTTGATAGTATTTATAATTTGAGAAACCATATCTTAATCGAAGAATACTACTTTCATTTTTTCTCCATTGTCTAGATTTCTAGATTCTTTTCTCATTATGCCTAATTTATCAGTTTCTAATATTTTAATTTTTTTTGGATCCACAGTATCTAAATTTTCTAAATTATTATTAGAGGTAATATTAGAGACTAATAGATTTAAATTATTCTCAATATATTTTGTATTGTGATTACCTTCTTGAAAGTTTTTGTCTTGCAAGAGTGAGATTAAAAAAGTGATATTTGTTTTAATACCATTAATTTGAATTTTTTTTAAGTATGCAATTAATTTATCGATGGCATCCTCTCTAACTAAATCATGAGATATAATTTTTCCAATCATGGGATCATAATAAAAACTAATTTCTTCATTTTCTTCAAAGCCCCAATCGAGACGAATACCATTTGGAGGATCGGGCAATATCATCTTTGAAATTTTTCCAGGAGAGGGTAAAAAATTTTTTTCTGGATCTTCTGCATATACTCGACATTCTATTGCATGACCATAACTAGAAATTTTTTCTTGATTTAGAAATTTAATTTTTCTGTTAAAAGCAAAATTTATTTGCATAGAAATTAAATCGTTATTTGTAACTAATTCTGTTACAGGGTGTTCTACTTGAATCCGTGTATTCATTTCCAAAAAATAATATTTTTGTTCATCCATATCGTAAATAAATTCAACTGTTCCTGCACCTTGGTAATTTACATAAGATGCTAATTTAATAGCCGATAAAGCCATTTGATCAATAATGTCTCTTGAGATTTTAGGTGCTGGGGACTCTTCAATTATTTTTTGATACCTTCGTTGCATTGAACAATCTCTTTCAAATAAATGAACAGAGCCCTTCTCACCAAAACCAAATACTTGGATTTCGATATGTCTGGCATTAGTAATAAATTTTTCTATAAAAAAACTACCATCGCCAAATGCCTTTTTGGCTAAAGTAGTGGTTTTTTCTATAGCTTTTTCCAAGTCATCATAGTTGCTTACTATATTCATTCCAATGCCGCCGCCACCAGCACTAGACTTTACTAAAATTGGGAAACCTATTTTTTCACATTCGATTTTTAGATGTTGTTTACTCAATTTATCTATTTCATTAATTCCAGGACAAATTGGAACATTAGATTTAAGCGCTAAGTCTCTTGCAACATCCTTATTTCCCATTGATCGAATAGTTTCTGGCTTGGGCCCAATCCATATAATTTGATTATATATTACTTTTTGAGCAAATTGATCATTTTCAGATAAAAAACCAAACCCTGGATGTATAGCATCTACTTTAGCCTCCATAGCAACTTTTAATATCTTGTCTACATTAAGATAGCTTTCTTGAGATTTACTTGGCCCAATATGAAAAGCCTCATCAGCCATTTTAACATGCTTAGCATTTTTATCTGCATCTGAATATACAGCTACAGATTTATATCCGAGTACCTTGCAGCTCTTGATAATTCTAATTGCGATTTCTCCTCGGTTGGCTATTAAAATTTTTTTCATCAATCAGCAACTATATATGGCATTTTTTTTTCAGTTATATCTTTTGGTTCTTTTGGGGGATTGTTTTGAGACATATTTTTTCTCAATGCTTGAAGTATTTCAACAGCATTGGGTGTATCCGAATGAACACATATAGTTTCACATCCTACATCGATATCTGTATTATTTATTGTCTTAACCTTTTTTTCTTTAATAGCTCTCATACACCTCTCAACAGCTAAATCTGCTGGGTAATATTTATTTCTTCCTTTTGCAATGACTAAATATCCTGTCTCGTCGTATTCTAAGTCCGAATAGAACTCTGCTATAAATTTTATACCTCTTTCTTTATAGACCTTTTCATGAAATGTATTCACCATTCCAAAAACACCTACCCCAAAGATTTCTGCAGCATCAGCTATTCCATGAGCTACATCTTCTTCTTTGGCGGATACTCCATATAAAGAGCCGTGGGGTTTGATATGATTCAATGGAAGCTTAAATTCTTCTAAATAAGCTTTCAGTGCCCCTGTTTGATACATAACTAAATTTTTAATTTCTTCTCTTTGCATTTTCATAGGTCTTCGGCCAAAACCTACTAAATCTGGATAAGCAGGATGGGAGCCAATTTTGACATTATATTTTTTTGCCAATTCAACAGTTTTGCGCATTGTATTAGGGTCGGATGCATGAAAACCACAAGCAACATTGGCTGCATCTATAAAGGGCATTATTTCAGAATCTTCGGCAAAGGAATATATTCCAAAACCTTCACCCATATCACAATTTAGGTCTACCAAACGCCCCCCTTAAAATATAAATTTACAGAAATTAAAGATTTATTGTTAAATTCTTATCCACATAATGGAACGTTTTTTATAAATTAAATTGAATGTTCTATATTATAGTAAAAAACTTATTAAATAAGTAAGGAGGAATTAAATGGCAATGCTAAGAAAATTTATAGCTATTTTTGCTATTAGTTTCATCGGTATCGCGGGAACTTCAAACGCTGATATCCTAGATGAAATACCTGCCGACATTAGGGACTATGTTTATAACCCTGATTTTATGGACCCTATGCAGCCTTTGGGTGAAAGTGTTTATAGAAATTGGAAAAGTGATAGACCACTACCGTGGACTATTGGATACGCAAGTTCTTACGCTGGTAACCTTTGGAGAAAAGGTGTTATGGAAAGACTATACGGTGACTACCTTCCTAAGATGAAGGAAGCAGGAATATTAAATGATATCGTAGTTACTCAATCTAACCTAAAAGATGCTGTTCAGATACAGCAGATGAGACAACTAGTTGATCAGGGCGTTGATGGACTTATTGTTTGTTGTTCAAACCCAGTAGCATTAAATCCAACTATTGAATATGCTTATGGAAAAGGTGTTCCAACTGCATCAATGACAGGTTTTTTAACATCTGAGTATGCAATTAGTACATCAGTTAACTATGCTTTAGGTGGTTACTATATTGGTACTTGGTTAGCGGAAACTATTGGCGGTGAGGGAAATGTTATTGTCATGGAAGGTATTCCAGGTGCTTCAGCATCCGACTCTCAGCATGCTGGTATGTTAAGAGCGTTGGGAGAGTATCCTGACATTACTGTGGTAGCTGAAATAGCACATATGTGGACTCCACAAATTGCTCAAGCAGAACTTCAAAAATGGTTATCTGCGAACACTACAGAAGTGCATGGATTTGCAGTTCAATCTTCTGGTGAGTCTGGTGCATTAAATGCATTAGAATCATCCGGTAGACCGATGGTGCCAATGGCCCTAGGTGGAGAGATTGGAGCTTTCTGTTATTGGAGAAATAATCCTGATTTCATAGATAGAGCAATTTATACATGGCCTCCAGGAGATGATGCAGAATTCGCAATGAATGTTTTACTTAGAACTATGCAGGGTCAAGGCTTAAAGATGCAATCTATTCTTGTGCCTCCTTATGAAGAAGATGTAGAAACTATCCAATCATTTGTTCCTGAAGATTGTGACAGAAACTCTAGTGAGTTTAGAACTGTTGGAATTGAAAACTGGGCAAGTGACGATTATCTAAACAACTTTTTTGATAATGGTGAGCCTTTAATTTAATACTCAGTCATTAATGAATGAGAAACAAATTCAAGATAGCGCTTCTGAAGATCAAGCGCTATCTTCCCCAAAAACTGGAGGGGACATATACGTCCAAGATGCTGAAAAATCTTTTGGCGTTACAAAAGCTCTAAACGGAGTTAATTTCAAAGCAAATTTTGGTGAAATACATGCCATCGTTGGTGGTAATGGATGTGGTAAAAGCACTTTAGCTAAAGTAATTTCAGGCGTTCTTCCTTTAGATAAAGGTAAGGTTTCAATAATGGGCCATTCTCCCAACTCACCTATTGAGGCACAAAAAGTCGGAATTTCGACAGTATTTCAGGAAGTCATGATTGCCGAAGAGGCAACTGTTTATGAAAATTTATTTATTGGGTATGACTCATTTTTTGGCAAAAAATTAAATCATCGTGAAAAAGTTGAAAAAGCTGCCTCAATTATGTTGGAACTTGCCGGTGAATTCGTAGATCCGTACACCATAGCTAGCCAACTTTCTTTAGGGATGAAAGCCTGGATAACAATTGGAAGGGCTTTTTTAAGAAATCCAAAAGTTTTAATCTTAGATGAATCTTCAGCCGCTTTGGACTTTGACTCAACAGAGAGACTTTTTACTAAAATGAGATCATTACGTGATCAGGGTGCTGCAATATTTATTGTAACTCATCGAATTGCAGAATTGGTTCGAATAAGTGATAGGGCAACTGTTATGAGAGATGGGAAAGATGTAGGTGTTTTAGCGGGAGATGAAATAACAGAAAAAAACTTGCTCCGCCTAATGACAGGAGATAAAAAATTTTCTACCGCTTCAGAAAATAGATCTACGCCCCCTCTTTCTAAAACTGATGAGACAGTCTTATCATCAAAAAATTTAAAAGTATGGGAAGATGGTGCGGAAATTAATTTCGAACTTCCCAAAGGTGAAATACTAGGAGTGACTGGCCTTGATGGGCAAGGACAAGATAATTTTGTAAAAGCTTTATCTGGTATCGATCAACCCTTGAGTGGAGAAGTAGTTGTTAAGCAATCTGATGAGGAAAGAGAGTTAACAAAAAAAGAATTTAAAAAAGTTGAAAGCTTATTAGAAGCTAAAAAAAGTGGTATTGGGTATGTCTCGGGAGATAGAAAAAAAGAAGGAATATTTCCAAATATGAGCATCTATGAAAATATGGTTATCCCCCTTTATAAAGGCAAGCAGGCAAAAACCTCAGGTGGATTTTTAGGTTTTATTAAATGGATAGAACTAAATGGAATTTTTGATTGGGAAGTTGAGAGGCTGAGCATAAAAACCGGGCCTAAAAGTAATCTCATAACTTCACTAAGTGGCGGCAATCAACAAAAAGTTATGATTGCCAGGGCTTTTACAACTACACCTAAAATTTTAATTCTTAACGATCCAGCTAGAGGGATTGATGTAGGCGCTAAGAGGGATCTTTATAAACATTTAAGGATCTTTGTAAATGAGGGAGGAACAGTGATATTTCTTTCTAGTGAACTAGAGGAGTTTATTGGCCTTTGTCATCGCGTACTTGTTTTTCGAGATGGAAGCATCTTTGAAACTTTTGAAAAAGATGAAATTGATCCTAATATTATTTTAGAAGGAATGTTTGGCCACACAAAAAAGACATCTCTCTCAAGCCAAAATGTTACTACAAAAAATAGTAAGGGTAATGATGATAAAGTTATTGTAGCTAAGGTAACTCAAGCTCCTTCAAAACCTACTAATATTAAAGTAGTTGATTTCCAAAAAAAATCAGATCAGACAGACAAAATTAAAATTAAATACTTTTAAATTGAATGGTCCAAAAATATAAAACATCAGATATTGATTTATTTAGCAAAATTAGTTTGTCAGAGAATGTAAATCCCCTTGTTAAAAAAAATGCTCAGCAAAAAGAAGAAGCTAAGAAACTAAGATTTACCTATCAAAATAAAGATACAAGTAAGTTTGACCTTCTTGAAAGTAATCTGGTTAATAATGACATTAAAAAAGAGGAGACTTTATTTTTTTCTCAAAAAAATATTGATGATTATTCTGCATTTAAAAAAATGTACCCTCATAATTTAAAAACTTCCAAATCAAAAATACAAAAGCCCTCTATTAAAAGACATATTAATCCTGATGGAAGCTATCCAAAACTTCAAATACACGAAACTAATAATATAAAGTCAAATATATTTCATGGAGAGTATGCTGAACCAAAATACCTCCCAGGAGGTGATAAATATCTTCTTGTTGAATTTGGTAATGTAATGAATTTAGAGCTTAATTTTAAAGCACAAGGTTTAGCCAAAGCCATTGAGGCTGCTAATATAAAAGGCGTATATGAAACGCTCCCATGTTTTGCATCTATGATTGTTCATTATAATTCTGATGAAATAAAATTTAACGATCTTAAAAAAGAACTTAGTGAATTAGTCAAAAGCTTAAAATCATCAGAGGATGCAGTTGTTGAAAGTAGATTATTTAAATTTCCTACAGTTTATTTAGATAAATGGACTAAGGAAGCTGTTGATGACTATAAATCTAAAATCGCTTTTAAAAAAAATGATCCTGAGTTTATAGTTGAGCTAAATAACCTTGAAAATGTTGAACATTTTGTTCGACTTCATTCTGGAACCGAGTATTGGGTAGCGTCATTGGGTTTTTGGCCAGGACTACCTTTCACAATGCCTTTAGACCCTAGATGTAAATTAACTGCTCCTAAATACAATCCACCAAGGACCTGGACACCAAGAGGTACAGTTGGGATGGGCGGATCATCTACTGCCATCTATCCTGACAGACTTCCTGGCGGATATCAAATATTTGGAAGAACACCTGTTCCAATTTGGGACCCGGATAAACGTTTTTCAGTTTTCAAAAATAATATCTGTTTGTTCAAGCCTGGAGATAGAATTAAATTTGATCCATGTAGCTATGAAGAGTTTGAGGCAATAGAACGTAAAGTAGAAGAAGGCAGTTATCAATTTGAAGTGAATGAAAATCATAAGTTTTCTATTAAAGAATATAAAAAATGGTTATCTAACTTGGATATGAAAAAGAAGTTTTAAATGATTGAAGTAATTAAAAAAGGATTAGAGACTTCTGTTCAAGACTATCCTGGTCGAGTAGGTTTTCTCAATCAAGGATTCCCACCATCAGGACCTATGGATAGTTGGTCTTTTCGTTTAGCTAATTTACTTGTTAGCAATAATCCTAATGAGGGTGCTTTAGAGTGTCAATTTATGGGTCCTTCTTTAAAGTTTGAGTCAGAGCATGTAATTGCTATTTGTGGTGCAGACATGCAGCCAAAAGTTGATGGGCAATCAATCCCTTTATGGGAAAGCATACTAGTAAAAGCAGGTCAGGTTCTTGAGCTAAATTTTTGTCTCAATGGAGCAAGAACCTATATAGCTTTTTCTGGAGGTATTGATATTCCTTCATGGTTAAACTCTAAATCAACATTTCATAAAGCAGGCGTAGGAGGAGTTGATGGACATGCCATTCAGGAAGGTCAAAAAATTTCTCTAGGAAAGTCCCATGGAGTTTTTGGAAAGAAAGTTAAAAGCGAGGCTATTCCAGAAATGTCAAAATCTGGCTTATGGGAAATTGAAGTAGTAAGAGGACCTAATGATGATTGGCTAGATGAAAATGGCTATAAAACATTTCTACAAGCTGAATGGAAACTACAAGCTAGGAGCGACAGAACAGGTTTTAGACTAGATGGACCTCAATTAACTTTTATGGAGAAAGCAATAAACAAACCACCCGAACATGGCTATGAACCATCCAATATAATTGATCAAGGATACCCTATAGGTGGTATTAATCTAGCAGGTCAAACACCTATCATCCTAGTGAATGATGGTCCAAGTATGGGCGGATTTATTGTACCTTACACTGTTCCATCTGCATCTTTTTGGAAACTAGGACAGGCAAAACCTAGTGAAAAGTTTAAATTTATAGAAATCTCAGTTGAGGAGTCTCAAGAAATGAGGTCTGCACAAACTGAATTATGCACGAAAGGGAGTATAATATAATATGTCAACTGAAGTCTTAACATCTGTTCCAGGAAATATATGGAAAGTATTAGTGAATGTAGGTGATGAAGTCAAAGAAGGCGATGTTCTTTTTATAATGGAAGTGATGAAATCAGAAGTTAATCATAATGCACCAATCAATGGAACAGTCACAGAGGTTAACATTCAAAATGATCAAGAAGGCGTAAGTCCGGGTACCATTGCCATCGTTATTGATTAAATGGAAAATAACTTAGTTTTATATAACGGTCCAACTTCACCTTTTGGAAGGAAATGTAAAATAGCATCTCTCGTTTTAGGAATAAGACATAAAGAAGAGACTGTTAATGTTTATAAATCTACATTTCTAGATGAGCATAATCCACTACGACAAATCCCAACTCTAATCGCAGATGGAAAGGTCATTTCCGATAGTGATAATATTTGCCTGTATTTAGACAGCCTATCAAATAATAAATCCTTATATCCCAAAGATAGATATTGGGATTGTATGACTATGATTAGTGTCACCAATGGGATTATGGAAAATGGGGTCAATCGATATATAGAGATTTCAGCTATTCCTGAAAATGAACAAAGAAAAAAAACAATTGAAAGATATGAAAAGAAAATTCTACGCTCTATAGCTTGGATAGAAAAAAGATTTGAAGAATTTAATACTGTTGAGATAACTATGGATCAAATTTCTATTGCTTGCGCGCTTGACTATACGTCATTACGTTTCACTTCAGATTGGGAATTGGATAATCCAAAGCTAAAAGATTGGTTCAACGACATTTCATCTAAGGAATTTATAAAAAATACTAAACCAGGAGTAAGTTTTAAATATGAATAAATATTTAGAAATGCCATTAAAAGTGATAGGTTACTACAAATGAAAAGATTTTTAATTCTTATAGCCTTAATAGGACTGCTTCCTTTAAATATAAATGCAGAATATGAGATGCATATTCCTAATTGCACACAAAAAGGAGTTGAGAATTGTGGTGGGTTTCTTTTTGATACAGAAACAGGAGATGTTCTTTTTTGTGGATCAGAAAATTGTATAGATCTTAAGCTTCCAAAATCTTGGAGGACAAAACAAAAAGAGAAACAATCAAAGCAAGATCAAATCATTGAAATGTTATCTAACATTGAAATTGGGGCGGCAAACGTCACCTCTTCTGGGAATAATACATCTGCAGTTAAAACAGAAAAAAAGATATCTACTGAAAAAAAAGAAGTGGAACCTAAAGCAAAAGAAGAAAAACCTGCAAAAAAGGCTGAAAAATGTGATAAAGAAAAGAAAAGTCTTTGCAAAGGCTCAGGTGGAATGCAGCTAGGTGGCACTAAAATGAAACTTAAAAAACCAAAAAGCTCCGATTGATTTGAAAGAACCACTAAGTAAAAAAAAGGCTGCTCTATTTGTTATCAGAGAAAAGCTAGCTCTTGATCTGTCAAATGAAATTTTTATGGAGAAGAATGAAGCTTATGAGTTGATTGATTTTTCTTTACAATTAACAGATAAAATTCCAGAGACTTATGATCAATTAAAATCAGAAATTAAAGCATATATCATTATTAATATGCTATCTTTGGTAACAAAGTTTCAGTAATTTATATTCCGCTAGTATCAATAACTTTCTTATCAAGACTTTGTCTTTGAATATCCTCTTCACTATCAAATATTTCATTTTCTATATTGAAAAAATTTATATCACTTAAGATAATTTCCATTCTTCTATTGTTAAAACTAAAATCACAAGTCACACTAAAGATTAATTCATTCTTATTGGTTTTTTCTTCTAAGTAAATTTCCCATGTGATCTTACTCTTAAGCTTATTAGGAAATTGTTTTATGTTTGTGGAAAAAAGTTCTGCATTTCTTTTTTCGAAAGATACAATAAATTTGTTTTGTACATCGAGACATTCTACAGGACTCAGATTCAACTGATTATTTAATCCATGTATTTCAAATATATTTCCAGATTTGGTAGATTTGATTTTATATTGATTGAGGTACTTATTAGAGATCAATACACGATCTTCATCAATAAAAATATAATCAATAAAATCCTTTTTATAACTAACCTCTCCATCATTAAGATATTGAGAAATATCTTCATATAATCTGTATCCAAAAAGTTCAATTGCATAAGAGCTGAAGTTCAGGAGCAACATAGGAACCATAAATTGAATAATTCTACGCATATTTAATAATATCATTCATTCAATTTTTAGTAACGGTATTAAGTGGATAAGGAATATCCTTAATGGAAAAATTTTTACAATGCTCAATACCATCAATTAACTTAGCCCATAATAATCTCCCATCATTCTCCAATGATGGCATCGAGGAGGACGCTAAGCTAAGAAACCAAATTTTAAAGGAATCCTTTGATACGCGGTCTAAATCTGAATTTATTAATTGTGTAAATGTCTCTTTCCATTGTCCTAAAAGGATTATTAACTCTTCTCTTGAAAGGTCTTGAGATGAAAGAAAATATTTTTTTTGTAAAGTTTCATTTTCTTGTTCTAGCATTGATAATTTAAATTGATATGCACTATCAAGAATAATGGCTTTCTCAGGACCATTGTTGATATCTATCCATTCAATAAAACCTCTTAGTAGACTTGAGCAAATATTTTCAAGTTGATCTTTTTCAATACTTTCAGTCATTATTGTTTTTAACAATTCTTATATTTGTAATAATGATTTAATTTCTTTTGATAAAGACATTATCTCCAAACAGCCCTTACCTGTTCTTTGCTTTTCAACAGCGGTTAATCCCAAGCCCATTGAAGAGACAAAAATTTGTCTATTGCCTAGAATAGTTTTGGCTTTTTTGACATTCATCTCATTTATAAATGTAATAGCCTCTTTTATAAGTTTTGATTTTGAATTTGCTCTATTAATCAAAATTAAAATTTCTTTTTTCTCCCTCTTCGCTAATTCAATAATTGACTCCGTAGCCCAAAAGTCTACTTGAGATGGAGAAATAGGTATAATGACTAGGTCTGCAATTTCAATTGCAGGTCTTCCATCAGCATCAATTTTAGGAGGTGTATCAATGATAATTAAATCATTTTTTTCTTTGAGTGTTTTAGCTTCGTATTGAGCGCCCCAAAGGCTTGCAGTTTTAAATTGAATAGTATTTTTACTTTTTAATTTATCATTTCTGGTCATAAACCACTTTCCTAGGCTACCTTGGGGGTCAGTATCTAATAGAGTCGTGGAAAAATTATATTTTAAAGAAAAAACAGCGGCTAAATTAGCAGCTATTGTAGTCTTACCTGATCCACCTTTTTGCTGAGCTATGGTTATTACTTTAGACATAACTAAGTATAAAAAATAAAGAATTAGAAGAAAGGGTTAATTATAAAATGTTGTGGGTTTGTTTTAATCTAGGGTAGGTTTTAAATGTTTTTGATAGGAAAAATGTTAACATAATTTATATTGCTGTGATGCAATCTTTTAATTTCAATAATACTGCAGGAATTAGGTTTGGTAATGATTTATCCGTTACTTCTTCAGAAGAAGTAAGTAATAAATTAGGCTCCAAAATTCTTTTTATAACTGATCCTGGATTAGTAAAATTAGGCCTAATTGATGAGACGGTCAAAGCCTTAAAAGTCAAATCTGAAGTTTTAATCTTTGACAGCGTTGAAGCAGATCCATCTTTGAAAACATTAATGAAATGTGTTGAAGAAGGTCGAGATTTTAACGCATCCGGTGTAATTGGTTTTGGTGGTGGTTCCTCTATGGATACAGCGAAACTCACTGCATTATTAATTGGATCAGGAGAAGATATTCATGAGGCTTGGGGGGTAGCAAATGCTAAAGGCCCAAGATTACCTCTTGCTCTTTATCCAACAACATCTGGGACAGGATCTGAGGTAACTCCAATATCTATTATTACTCAAGATGATTTAGAAAAAAAAGGTGTGTCCTCTCCTATAATTCTTCCTGATCTCGCAATTCTTGATCCTCTTTTAACTGTAGGACTACCTCCTCACATTACTGCTGCAACAGGAATAGATGCTATGGTTCATGCAATAGAATCATACGCCTCTAAAAGTGCAAATAATAATTTGGTTTCTAAAATGCTCGCTAAAGAAGCACTTAAACTTTTAGGGGAATCGATTGAAATGGCTGTGTCTAATGGAAAAGATGTCGAGGCTCGCTCAAAAATGCTTTTAGGATCAATGCTAGCAGGATCATCTTTTGGAAACTCTCCTGTAGCAGGAGTTCATGCTCTTGCATACCCTATAGGTGGGACATTTCACATACCCCATGGTTTATCAAACGCTATAGTGCTTCCGTATGTCTTGAGATTTAATATTAAAGATCAAAATGCTGCTAAGCTTTACAGTGAAATTGCTCCAATCATTTTTCCTGAAATGGATTTATCTACTAGCAGCCAAGATATATCTTCTAAATTCATAGAAAATTTATCAAATCTATCTTCTAATTTAGGTCTAGAGCAAAGACTTAGAGATGTTGGAATACCAGAGACGGCGTGTGAGACAATGGCAAAAGATGCAATGAAGCAAACACGCCTATTGATTAATAACCCTAAAGAAATATCCGAAAATGATGCCTGTGATATCTATAAATCAGCTTGGTAATCGTGGTTCTTTTTGTTAAATTTACAATTCTTTAAAGACTTGAAATTCTATAAATTGAGATTAAATGTTTAAAAAATGCTTATAGTTAATGAAATATCCAAAAACTTTGACCAATTCAAAGCTATTGATAATCTTTCTTTTCAAGTAAAAGTGGGTGATGTAATGGGCTTTCTGGGCCCAAATGGTGCTGGCAAAACTACATCCATGAGAATTATAACAGGATACCTAAAATCTAATAGCGGTTCTGTATTAATTAATAATAAAAATATAGATCAAGATCCTATATACACTAAATCGATGATTGGATACCTTCCAGAGGGTGTACCGCTATATCTTGATTTTTCACCTTACCTTTACTTAGATTATGTATGCCAAGTCAGAAATATTAAAAACTCTAAAGGCGCTATTAAAAAGGTCATAGATGATCTTGCACTAAATGAAGTTAAAGACGTCCCCATTGAGACGCTATCAAAAGGATTTAAAAGAAGAGTTGGTATAGCACAAGCATTAATACACAGCCCTAAACTTCTAATTTTAGACGAACCCACTGATGGACTTGACCCACTTCAAAAATTTGAAGTTAGAAAATTGATAAAAAAACTATCTAAAACGAAGGCTATTATCATTTCTACACACATTCTTGATGAGGTGCCTGAAGTTTGTAATAAATGTCTTATTATTAATAATGGACAAAAAATTTTTGAAGGAACTCCTGCTCAACTTAAAAGAAAAATGGGTAAGACTCTTGATGAAAAATTTAGAAAGTTAGTAAGTTAATGTTAGCGCTTATCAAGAGAGAAATGAAATTATACTTCATAACTCCTGTTGCTTATATTTTCACAGCAATTTTTATACTAACATCGATGTCTTTAACATTCTACTTTGGATCTTTTTTTTCCTCGGGGGTTGCAGAATTAAATATATTTTTTAGTTTTATTCCATGGGTTTTTATTTTTTTTATTTCAGCTGTGACTATGAAGAGTTGGTCAGAAGAGAAAAGGCTAGGAACCATTGAGCTTTTATTAACCTTGCCTATCCCTGTATGGAAGATTGTGTTGAGTAAATTTATTGCCACTTGGGCTTTTGTGACATTTTCAATAATTCTTACTTTTCCAATTTGGATTACAGTAAATTATTTAGGTAACCCAGATAATTTAATCATAATTGGCCAATATCTTGGTGTTATCATAATGGCGGGTGCCTATGTTTCACTTGGGATTTTCTTTTCATCCCTTACAAATAATCAAATAATTGCTTTTATTTTATCAATTTTAGTCTCTTTTTTATTTACCATAAGTGGATTTCCATTAATGATAAACTTTATAACAGGCATCATGCCAGTTGAAATTGTTGAACTCATATCAAGTTTTAGCTTTCTAACTCATTTCTCTAGCATACAAACAGGTTTTTTCTCGCTGAAAGGATTATTCTTTTTTATCTCTTTTATAGCGTTATGGAATTACTTAACTATTTTAAAATTTTTGGTGCGTGATTAATGAATAGTTTTTTGAATAAAAACTTTTTTTTGATCGCTGTATTAAGCACCATTATTCTTTTTCTATCTTCTAACTATATTATTCAAAAAATAAATATTAATCTTGGAATTGACTTTACATCTACAAGAACATTTTCCCTCTCAGATGGCACTAAGCGTGTAATTAATGAAATTGAAGAACCTTTAAAAATAAGTTTCATATATAGTCGTAATTTATCTAAGAATATTCCTATTATCCAAAATTACGCCAATCAAGTGCAAGGTTTACTTAATAGGTACTCTGATTTAGCAAATAATAAGATTGAATTGAATATTATTGAGCCAGAGCCCTATTCTGAGGATGAGGATTATGTCAATCGATATGGCATTCAAGGATTTCCGATAGATCAAGAAGGGTCAAAAGTTTATCTTGGTATGATCGCATCAAACACAACTGACGACATAGAAACAGTTCCTTTTTTTGATCCGTCAAAAGCTGGTTCTTTAGAAAAACAAATTACTGATATTATTTTTAAATTAAATAGATCTAAAAAACCAATGATAGGTTTTTTATCTTGGGTTGATACTGCGCCTCCAATGTTACCAAATAATCAATTAGGTCAAGGTGAGTATACAATTTTAGAGGAATTAAGTTACTTTTATGACTTTGAATTTTTAGATACTGATATAGAGGGTTTTGAAAATATTGATTTACTCATGGTTTATCACCCCTCGGATATTAGTGAAAAAACTGAATATGCAATTGAACAATTTATTCTAAGTGGTGGAAAAACAGTTATTTTTTTAGATCCATTTTTTGAGAAGAATGATCATTCAAATAAGAAATCTAATTTAGAAAATATTCTAAAGACATTAAATATTAACTTTAATGAAAATATTATTTTAGATGGAGCTCAAGCGACAAGGCTACAAACTCAACAAAATATATCTGATAATACATCACTTCAAACTATGTTAAAGCTCAATTGGCCGGAGGTAAGAGGTCAATATATTAATCAGCAAGAAGAAATTGGCAATGGATTATCGTTAGTTAGGATAGTTTCACCAGGAGGATTGACGCCTCTTAATGAAGATAGTGAAATTGATTACATACCCCTTATTTCATCAAGTAATGTAACAATGGATTTACCTATGAAAGAAGTCCTCGATCCTATTGAATTAATTAATAATTTTCAGCCAACAGGTATTGAATACGACTTTGGCGTCAAGCTGACTGGTAAAACATCAAGTCAATTTGATGACTTTGAATTCAAAAAAGATACTCATATAAGCTATTCAACTAATAATATCAATGTTGTTTTATTTAGTGATGCTGACTTTATAAGAAATCCATTTTGGGCAAGAGTTCAGAAATTCTTAGACACCAACGTTATTGAAACAACTTCCGATAATGGAAGCTTAATTACCAATGTACTTGACTCTCTTACTGGATTTGATGAATTTATAAATCTTAGAAATAAAGAAACACCATTTAGGCCTTTTGTAGTTGTTCAAAAACTTCAAGCTGATGCTGAACAAAAATATTTAGGACAAGAACAGCAATTGCAAAACCAGTTAGATGAAACATTATCGCAGATAGAGAATTTATCGGCTGGCAGAGTGGGTGAAAATGTAAATCTTTCTGAAAAGCAATTAATAGAATTATCAAATTTTCAAATCTTAGTTGAACAAACAAGAAAACAGTTAAGAGAAGTAAGGAGAAATTTAAGCAAAGATATTGATACATTGGCTAATAAAATTAATATTCTGAATACTTTTTTCATTCCCATTCTTTTAATCATTTTAATGTTTATTATTCCAAGACAACTAGGTATTAAAAAAAGATCAAATAAATCATGATAATTAAAAATCTTAAAATACTCATTTTTATAACTTTTTGTTCGTTAGTTATAGCTTTGGGACTATACTTTGATGGTAGTAGCCTTAAAAAAAATGTAGCTGCTAAAAATTTAGTGCCATCCTTTAACGAAATGTTAGAAAAGATTTCTTATATTGAATTTGTAAATAACCAAGGAAGTTCCATTATAGAAAAAGTAGATGATCAATGGTTACTCACATCAGCTAATAATTTTCCTGCAAATACAGAGCTTTTAAGTAGATTTTTCATCCAACTTAGAGAAGCAAAAATAATTGACAATAAGACCAACAGAGAAGACCTGCATTATAAGTTAGGCCTAGATAAAGAAAATAGAATGGATCTTATTTTAAAATCACTTACTGGCGAAGAAATTTACTCACTAAATATTGGAACATATAATTATAATATCCCAGGGACTTATGTAAAAAACCCAAATTCAAATCAAACGTTAATAGTAAATTCAAATTTATCAGCAGATACTGCTGACTTTTATTGGGTACCAACAGATTTAATTAATATAGGAAAATCCCAAATTAAAGCTGTTCAAATTTATACTAAAAATATGATTAATCTCATAGAAGAAGATGGTATTTTGAGTCATCAAAATCTCCCTCAAGGTTTCTCAAAGATAAGCGAAGATAGCATTAATGAAATTCAAAATTCTTTATCTGATCTCCAACATAATGGGTTTATCCTCAGATCTGATTTACCTAATTCACCAAATTTTAGAGTAAGATATGAACTTAAAAATGGCACAATACTTTTTGTTAATTTTTATGATATTTCTGGTGAGGGAATTTACGTCACATTTGATTGGAATTACCTCAACGACAAAATTCAAATATCAAAATTTATTGATCCGCTCTTAGATGGGAACCAATTTCAATTAAGCACTGTATCTTTATTAACAGAATTTGCTTATAAAGTTCCTCAATTATTTTTTGATAACAATAATTTAAAATTACGAGCTAAATCAGAATAGAAAATATTTTTTATGTAGCGATTAACTAAATATCGCTAATCTTAAATTTCATATTATGTAGGTAAGTCTCTTTTGGCTTAAGAAGAGAAGATGGAAATTTTTTATTATTGGGAGAATTAGGAAAGCACTGTGTTTCCAAACACATGCCCTGATGAGCTTTTAATACTTTACTTTTTGAAAGAAACTTTAAGTATTGCCCTGAATAAAATTGAACTGCTGGCTGATTAGAGAAAACTGTTAATTGTATCTTACTTTTAGGAGAGGTTAATTTTGCTATAAGCCTAGATTGTTTTCGAATAATATAATTTTCATCATAAGGTGATCCTTTTTCGATAATTTTATCACCGATATTAGCGGTTTTTCTAAAATCATAAGTTGAATTATTAACACTAATTTTTTTTCCAGTAGGTATATTATCTTTATCCATTTCAGTGTAGTAATCAGAATTAATATACAAACTATGACCAAAAATATCTTTTTTGATTTTTTCTAAATTCCAATAAGCATGATTAACAATATTCACATGGGTTGTTTTTGATGATTTTGCTTTAATAGAAATATTAAGACAATTATCTTGGAGGCTAAATTTACAAAAACTAATTAATTCTCCAGGAAAACCCTCCTCGCCATCTTGAGAGATATATTGATACTCTATAGTATTAATTGATGATTTCTTAATAGTCCAAATTTTTGAGTCAAAACCCTTGACGCCACCATGTAAAATATTTTTACCTTCATTTTTTGATAGTTTGTATGTCGTATTTTTAATTTTAAATTGAGCATTTTTGATTCTATTAGCAAATCTCCCGCATGTTGACCCAAGGTAGTTTTTATTATTTTGATAAGATGAGATTTTATCAAGATTCAAAATCAAATTAATTTTTTTTTTCTTATGGTAGACTTCATATAAGGTAGCTCCCATATTTAACGTCTTAACTCTTAAAAATTTGTTTTCTATTGTATGAGATTTAATCATTAATTTGAGAAGTTATATTTTCAATTACTTTTTTAGAAGCCTCTTTAAGCTTTGGGAGAGTAGATTTAATTAATTGAATCCTATCATAAATAGTTGGATTGCTCTCAATCTCTTCTCTAAGAGTATCACCAAATGTTTTTCTAAGCTCTGTTCCAATATTAAATTTACAAACGTTTGTGGTGGTAGCAATTTTTCTTCTTAAACCATATTCAATCCCACTACTTCCATGTAAAACTAATGGAATACTAGTTAGGTCTTCTATGTTTTTTATTACATTCATATCAATAGAAGAGGATTTATTAGTTTGTAAATGAACATTTCCAGCACTTATGGCCATAGCATCACAACCAGTTTGTTCAGCAAATTTTTTAGCTTCAATTGGGTTTGTGCTTAATGACTCTGCTCCTTGGTTATATCCAACAAAACCAATCTCACCCTCAACTGAAACTTTATAGCTATGAGCTAAATCTGAAATTTCACTCGTTTTTTCAATATTTTCATTTAAAGAAAGTTTCGAACCATCAAACATAACTGAAGTAAAACCGTTATCTAACCCCTCAACACATTCTTCTTTTGTGTAGCCATGATCCAAGTGACAAACTACAGGAGAATTTGATTGATCGGCCAAGTATCTGAACATTTTTCCTAAAATAGGAACTGGTGTGTTAGCTCTACACCCTGGTCCTGCTTGTAAAATAACAGGTAATTTTAGCTCTTCTGCAGCTTCAGTATAACATCTAGCATCCTCCCAACCCAATACAACTAGGCCAGCAACTGCATATTTTCCTTTTTTTGCTTTTTGTAAGACTTCACTGAGAGTGGCTATGGTCATTTATACTTGGCAATCATATCCTTTATTCCAGGAATCGTCTCTATTTGATAAGCATGAGTTTTTTGGAAGTATTGCACAAGTGATCTTTGAGATAAACCTACTAAAATTGTAAAGTAATACATTTCATACCCAGGTGCTACTACACAAGGATGATAACCTTTGTTAATCGCTATAGTTGATCCATTGAATAATTGATAACCAAATCCCTCTTTATCTTCCTCGTGCTGTATTACTTGAACTCCAAATCCATGACCTGGTTTAAATCGATAATTATAAACTTCATCATGACGTGTTTCGTCAGGAAGTCTATCTGTGTCATGTTTATGAGGAGGAAAGCCTGACCATCCACCTGCTCCAACTGTATATAATTCATTCACAAGTAACCTTCCAACTTGCTCATGTTGTTTTGCACCAAGAATATGTTTGATCTTGCGATGGGTTTTAGTGTCATCAGATCCATACTGGACTAAATCAATATCTTTTTTAAGAACTAAAAATGGCTCCAGTTTTTTTTCATAAATGCCCCCTGCAATGAAACATTCTGCTTTATCAGAAAGGCAAGTAATCGTGCATTGAGAGTTAGTTGGGATATAGCTACCCTCCGGCTCTCCATCCCAAACATCGGTGTTCCTTGTTCCTATTTGACCGAGTTTATTACCATCAACGGTTAATTCCACTATTCCAGTAGCAGGAACAATACTGGTCTCGTGTTTTGGAAGCTGGTAACTGTAACTTTCCCCTTTTTTTAAATTAATTATATTAAAATATACAAGAGGAACGGTCTTATTATGCTCTTGAAATAAAGCTATATTTTTGTTGTCTGAGTATGGTATGTGCATCTATGTCTCCATTATTTGTTGATTAATAAATTTATTTAGTTCTTTGCTATCTGGCATTGCTGAGGAGCAGCCTACTTTGGTTACAACTAAAGCGGCATTTGCAGAGCCTCTTTTTACAGACTCTTCCAAAGACATTCCTTGATAAAGAGAACTTATAAAGCCTCCGTTAAAAGCATCACCAGCACCCGTAGGCTTGATGGCATTAACTTTGAATATTCCAAAATGAAGCTCTTTTTCTTTCGTAAAAACTCTAGATCCTTTTTCACCCATCTTATAAATTATGATTGATGGTTTTTTTTTAATGAAATCTTTAGTTAAATGAAAACCATCTGAAGAGTTATCTGAAATATTAAATTCAAGATCATTACCAATAATAATATCCATCTCACCCATAATTTTTTTATAAATTTCTGATTTAATTTGATCTGACTCCCAATTGTAAGGTCTATAGTCTAAGTCAATGATCAAAGGTATTCTTAGAGAAGATGCTTTTTTACTTGCATTAAATACAGCCTCTCTTGAGGGATTAGATGATAAGGCTGTACCAGAAATAAACACTGCTGAATAATCTTGAAAATTAATTTTATCAATATCGTCTTTTTTTAACTGTAAGTCGCATGAGTTATTTCTATACAAAATAGATTGATTATTTTTAAGTATTGTTTCAACTACCGCTAATTGAGTTTGAAAAGCTTTATCTACTTTTCTACAAAGTTCACTACCTACGTTAAAATCTTTTAATTTATTTAGTATATATTCACCAATTGCATCATCAGAAACACAAGTGACTAAATCAGAACTGACCCCTAACTTTGATAAAGCTACGCATGTGTTAGCTGCAGAACCACCTAAATGAGTAGAAAAATCTTTGACTTCAGTAATTTTGGTACCAGGAGGTTCTGGATAAATATCCATTCCAGCTCTACCAATTACAAGTATTTTTTTTGATTTATCAAATTCCATAAAATATTATTTTAAAGGAAATATTTACTTTACTTAAGAATTTTTTGAATTTCTTCTAGGGTAAAAAAATTAGATTTCTTACAAGTTGTTTTTATTTCTTGTGACGTCATGGTATCTGCTGCCTTCATGGTAGACTTAATAATATCTAGTACATGAAGAGAGAGTTCTCCGCTACATCTGTGATTAAGGTTGTTTTCTATACAATAAGCCATTTCTGATAACCCAACGCCTCGATAATTTGCATTTGTCGAAGATTCATTTGCTCTACCACTATGTGAATTAATATTAATTTTACCTAAAGGCATATCATCTGTTTTATGCTCCTGCCATTGTCCAGAGTCATCATTACAAGTCATTACAGATCCTCCAAACATATTAGGATCAGGGACTATCATTGAACCTTTATCTCCATAAAGCTCAATATGATTTCTTTGATGAGCAACAACATCAAATGAAAGTGTAATTTGAATGAAAGCTTTGTTATGAAATTCTAGATTAACCAAATAGCTTGTAGGACATTCAACATCAAACTCTTGGTCTTTTTTTGGACCAATGCCAATAACTCTTTTTTCAAATACTTTAGTTGAAATTCCATGAACGCTTTTAGCTGGCCCAAGTAGGTTAACTAAAGCAGTCAGATAATATGGTCCCATATCCATAACAGGGCCACCTTCATTATTTGCAAACCAAGGTTCTGGATTTGGATGATAAGACTGCACTCCAGGATAAGCAAAAATAGCACTTCCAAGTCTAACATTACCGATCAAACCATTATTGATGAGTTCGATAGACTTTTGGATACCACCACCTAAAAAAGTATCAGGAGCATTTCCAATATATAAACCTTTAGATTTTGATATCTCTAATAACTCTTTTCCTTCAGAAAAATTAACTGCCATAGGTTTTTCACTATAAACATGCTTTCCTTTTTCTAAGGAATGCTTAGCAACTTCAAAATGAGCTCTAGGAATTGTTAAATTGAGTATAATTTCAATTTCAGGGTCGTTGAGTAAATCCTCAACAGTACAAGATCTAATTCCATAAGTTTCTGCACATTTTTTTGCATTTTCTTGATTAATATCAGCACATTTTATAATTTTGAAATTATTAAAATAATCGTGACCTCGGAAATATGTCTCTGATATATGACCACATCCAATTAATCCAACTTTGAATACTTTGTTCATATGAGAAATTATTTATCTAAGCCGCACATATTGACATATTTAATTTCAATAAAATCATCAATGCCATATTTAGAACCCTCTCTTCCAAGACCAGATTCTTTAATTCCTCCAAAAGGAGCTTCGGCTTTTGAAGTTAGGCCAGTATTTACACCAACCATACCGTACTCTAATGCTTCAGCAACTCTCCATACTCTGCCTATATCTCTTGAATAAAAATATGATGCTAGTCCATAAGGAGAATTATTTGCTAATTCTACAACTTCGCTCTCATCTTTAAATCTATAAACTGGAGCAACGGGACCAAATGTTTCCTCTGTGGTAATTTTTGCTTCTGGAGTTACATCAGTCAAGATAGTAGGTTGATAGAAATTCAAACCTAAAGAGTGCTTTGAACCGCCTATTGCAACTTTAGCCCCACAATCAATAGCATCTTGAACATGTTCTTCTACTTTACTTAAAGAGTGCTCATCGATCATTGGACCTGAGGAATTTTCTTCATTTAAACCGTCACCAACTTTCATTTTTGAAACTGCTTCAACAAATTTTGAACAAAACTCATCATGAACTTTATCTTGAACATATATACGATTTGCACAAACACAGGTTTGGCCGGTATTTCTAAATTTACTTTGCATAGCGCCTGCTACGGCATCATCAATATTAGCGTCATCAAATACTATAAAAGGAGCATGACCGCCTAATTCCATTGAAACTTTTTTTACAGTTCCAGAACACTTCTCCAATAAGACCTTTCCGATCTCGGTTGAACCTGTAAAAGATAGTTTTCTAACAATTGGATTAGAGGCTAATTCATCTCCAATAGCTGAAGCCTTACCTGTAATTACGTTAAGCGTTCCTTTTGGAAAGCCAGCCTCTTCAGCTAGAACAGCAAGAGCCAATGCAGAAAAAGGAGTTTGGCTAGCTGGTTTTATGACAACAGGACAACCAACTGCAAGAGCTGGAGCACATTTTCTTGTGATCATAGCATTTGGAAAATTCCATGGGGTGATTGAAGCTACAACTCCAACCGGTTGTTTTAAAACAACAATTCTTCGATCGGTCATAGGGTCAGGTATTGTATCCCCATAAACTCTTTTAGCTTCTTCCGAAAACCACTCTACAAAGGATGCACCATAACCAATCTCACCTCTAGATTCATTGATTGGCTTTCCTTGTTCAATTGTCATTATCTGAGCTAATTCTTCTTTATTTTCAATGATTAGGTTAAACCATTTACGAAGTATATCTGAGCGTTGTCTGGCAGATTTTGCTTTCCATTCAGGCCATGCTGCATTAGCAGCTTCGATCGCTCTTTTGGTTTCAGCTGTTTCACACTTAGGGACTGTTCCAATTTCTTCTAAAGTCGCTGGATTGTTAACTGAAATATTCTCGCCAGAGTCAGAATTAATCCACTCGCCATTAATATAACATTTATCTCTATAAAATTTTGAATCTGTTATTTTCATAGATGTATTTATAGCAGTTCTTAAATTATTCTACAGTAGCAATTTTGCCACCCACAGGAATAACGTCACCCTCAGGGGCAATGATTTCGGTGAGAGTTCCATTAACCGTAGAGGGGATTTCTGCTGCTGTTTTATCAGTTTCAACTTCACACAAAATATCTCCTTCTTTGATTTCATCACCAACATTTTTATGCCATTTTATGACTTTTCCTTCATCAACTGTCTCACCCAATGAGGGCATTATTATTTCCATAATTATTCTCCTTTTATTTTTTTTATAACTTCTTTAACAATAAGGTCTACAGAAGGGATAGTATTATCTTCTAGTATATCAGCGCTTGGTAAAGGGACATGTGGTGTAGTAATTCTAGTAACTGGTCCTTTTAAATTTGAAAAGCAATGCTCAGTAATTAAAGATGAAATTTCTGCACCCCAACCACATAGTCTTGGATTCTCCTCAACAGTCATAGCTAATCCTGTTTCATTTATAGATTTTTTAATTGTTTGCAGATCTAAAGGTACAAGTGTTCTTAGATCTATCACTTTAGCTTTAATGTTATGCTTCTCTTTTAGAATTTCTGCTGCTTTTTTAGATCTTTGTGCCATTAATGCTAAACCAATAATAGTAATATCATTTCCTTCATGAAGAATATTGGCTTGTCCTAAAGGAATAGACAGTTCAGTGCTATCTAACTGTTGTTTGGATGCATACAGGGATTTATGTTCATAGAAAATAACAGGATCAGGGTCATTAATAGCTGTATTCATTAATCCCAAAACATCAGCTGGAGAACTTGGTGCAACAACCTTTAATCCAGGAATCATCATAGACCAATTCTCTAAACTTTGAGAGTGCTGAGCCCCAAACTTTGACCCCCCTCCATTTGCTGTTCTTATTACTAATGGAATATTGATTTGCCCATCTGACATATATCTAGTTTTAGCAATCTGATTAGCAACGATATCCCAACAAACCGCTAAAAAATCAGAGAACATAATTTCAGCAATGGGTCGTAAACCCGTCATAGCCGCACCCATAGCAGCACCCAAAATTGCTTGTTCAGATATAGGTGTATCCATTACCCTATCTTTTCCAAATTCATCTAATAAACCCACTGTGGCTTTAAAGACGCCCCCGGCAGCACCAACATCCTCACCAATAAAAAAAACCTTAGGGTCTTTTCTCATGGCCTGCGCTATAGCTAATGAAACACTTTCTCTGTAAGTTAATTGTGCCACTTGTAACCTCCATCAGCCCAAACATCAGTAAATATTTCTTTTGTGTCAGGTATAGGTGAAGATTTTGAAACTTCAGTTGCATCTTCAACTTCTTGTTTAATCTTATTTTCAATATCAGAAATGACCTTCTCATCAATATTATAATCTAAAAGTTTTTTTCTATAATTCGTAATTGGGTCTTTATTTTCAATCCAATCTTTAACCTCTTCGTCAGGACGATATTTTCCAGGATCTGCTCTAGAGTGACCACTATGGCGATAAGTCATAGCTTCAATTAAACTAGGACCATGACCATCTCTTGCTTTTTGAATTGCCAATTGAGCTGTGCGAAACATTTCATCTGCGTCGTTACCATCTACGATAATTTTTTCTAAGCTATAGGCTGATGCTCTATCTGCAGCTGGATGCTCAACAGCAGTTACATCACTAATAGCAGTGTATTCCATATATAAATTATTTTCGCAAACAAAGACTATTGGTAAGTTCCAAATTTTAGCCATATTCAGAGCTTCATGAAAAGCACCAATATTGGTTGTTCCATCTCCAAAGAAACAAACACTTACTTCTTTAGTTTTATTATATTTAGAGGCTAGAGCCGTACCATTTGCAATTGTTAAATGAGCACCAATAATTGCATAAGACCCCATAACCCCCTTATCTACATCAGTCAAATGCATAGAGCCGCCCTTGCCTTTCATCAATCCGCATTGACGACCCATTAACTCTCCCAATACCCCTTCTATAGAAGATCCTCTTGCCAAAGTGTGGGCATGACCTCTATAAGTGCAAAAAGTATAATCTCCTTCTTGAAGAGCAACACCAAAAGCTCCAGCTATTGCTTCTTGTCCTAAAGCAAGGTGACTGGTTCCCTTAATTAAGTTTTGAAGAAATAAATCGTATGCTTTTTTTTCAACTAATCTAAGCTTAAGCATCATTTCCCAAAGCTTAAGCCTATTATTTTCACCTATATCATCGTTGGCTATATCAACCATTAGTATTTACTAGCTATTGGTAGTTCTTCGGCAGGAAACAAAGATATAACCTGACAGCCTTTATCAGTAACAATTAATTCTTCTTCAATTCTGGCTGCTGAGTAGCCATCCTTTGCAGGACAATATGTTTCTAAGGCAAAAACCATTCCCTCTTTAATTTCAGTTGGGGAATCCATTGAAACCAATCGACTAATAATAGGTCTTTCATGTATTGCTAAACCTAACCCATGACCAAATTGTAATGCAAAAGCGTCCATCTCGTTGGCAAAACCAAACTCTTCTGCCTTAGGCCAAACCGCAGCAATTTTATCAGTTGATGCGCCAGGCTTTACTAACTCGATTGCCTTATCAAGCCATTCGCGACATTGTTTATAGGCATCATTTTGTTCATCAGAGGCCCTACCAATATTAAAGGTTCGATAATAGCATGTGCGATAACCCATATATGATTGAAGAATATCAAAAAAAGCTTGGTCACCTGGTCTAAATATTCGATCTGTAAAATTATGAGGGTGTGGGTTACACCTTTCACCTGAAATAGCATTAATTGCCTCAACGTCATCAGATCCAAGTTCATATAAAAGCTTATTAGCATTAGCCACAATTTGGGCTTCGCTCACACCCGGTTTCATTGTTTCATATATCTGATGATACGTAGCATCCACCATAGAGGCTGCTTGATTTAGAAGCATTAATTCATCTTGAGATTTTATCTCTCTTGCTTCCAATAAGATTTGCTGGCCATCAATAATATTTAATCCTTCATCTTGAAGGGCAAACATCATAGAAGGCTCAACTAAATCAACTCCGACAGGTTCATTGGCTAATCCTTTTTCTGTAAGCATCGATTTAATTTCTTTTGCAGCTCGTTTCATCAGACCCGCATCAGGATGGACAGTACCACGCAGACCTACCATTCCAGCCTTCCAATTTTCTTCAGGGAGCCATGGGGAGAAGATTTGGTGATGTTTTGCAGCAGAACCAAAATCCCACAAAATAGGGTCATGCCCTTGAGGCAGCAAAGAGTATCTTGCGATTTTATCTCTAGACCACTCTCCGATGACCGTACTTGTTAGGTAACGGATGTTATTGTTATCAAAACAAAGAAGGGAACCTGCCTTAGAATTATCTAGGGCTTTTTTAGCTCTTCCTAGTCGGTACTTATGAAGTCTTTGGAAATTTATTCTCTCTTCATAATCAACGTTCATGCGACCGTGGGAAGGTACACGACGATGCCAATTATAATTGGGATTTATATCTTCCGGTTTAATGATAGATGGTTCAGACATTATTGAATTACCATACCTCCATCAATCATCAAAATTTGGCCTGTCATATAATCCGATTCTCCTGACGCCAAGAAAGAGGCAGTTCCAACAATATCTTCAGGATAAGAATATCGTTTCATTAAAATCATATTTTCAGCAATAGAGTCCATGGACTCGCCATGCTTATCAAACTTACCCATTGCAACTAATTCTTTATCAAGTTGCTCCCACATTTCAGTTCTTACAACACCTGGGCCATATCCATTAACATTAATGCCATACTCTGCAAGGCCTTTAGCTCCACCTTTAATAAGGCCAGCAACAGCATGCTTACTCGCTCCATAAATTACAACATCATCAAAAGTTTCACGTGATAGAATAGAAGCGACATGAAGTATCTTATATGGTTCTTTTTGCTTACCTTGATTAATCATTTGTCGTGCCTGCTCTTGCATGCCAAGCCATGCCCCTCTTACATTTATATCAAAAATAAAATCATAATTATCTTCAGTTACGTCCATAAACCATAATGGTTTGTTAACACCTGCGTTATTAAGAGATACATTTAAGCTGCCAAATGCTTCTACCGTTGCTTTCACTGCTGCAACATGGTCTTCTCTTTTCCTAACATCCAACTTACATGAAATGGCCTCTCCACCAGAAGATCGAATTCTATCTTCTACTTCCTTGCAACCATCCAGGTTGACGTCAGTAATACAAACTTTTGCTCCTTGAGCACAATAATGTTCAGCAATAGCAGCACCCATGCCTTGGGCGGCACCAGTAATTAATACATTTTTACCTTTAAGTCTTTCCTTGTCCATGAGTATCCTCCAAATACTTGATTATATTACAATAAACTTACAATTACAGGATGATAAATATATTCAAAATGAATATTATTTTCCTAATATAGATTTCTTTTTTTCAAGAAGAGATGTTTTTCGTTCATCTATTATAGCTAATAAGCTTTTTCGAGATTGCCTAGCATCGAAAACGCGAGACATGGTTTGGAATACGATTACTATGACTAGTAACACTGAAGTGAATAGTTGTACAAAGTGAACTTGAAGAGCATAAAAAACTAAACCTGTATTCAAAAAGTTAACTGTCAGGGCACCAATAGCGGCTCCAAGCACACCTCCCTTACCACCAAGGATGCTTACTCCCCCAACAAAAGCTGCAACAGTACCAGCTAAGAGAAGATATTGGAGACCCAATCCTTGGGCAGTTCCAGACTTTAATCCTATAACAGTTCCTGCAAAACCTGCACAAAAACCAGACAAAGCGAAGGCTATAACCATAGGGCGCCTTAAAGGAATGCCGGCGGTCAACGCCTCTTTTCTCGCACCACCTATTGCATATATTTCCCTTCCATATTTTGTATATCTCATAAAAATTCCTACACAGATAAAAATAAATATAACCGTCATACTTGCAGGTGAAAAATACATTAAATATTTTGTAGTAATGAAATCAGGAACTCTAAAATCAGTGAGCATTACAGTTTTTTCTTCAGCTATAAGGAGAGCTACACCTCTTAATAACATCAAAGTACCAACGGTAATTACTATTGCTCTAATTCTAATAAAGGCAATTACAAAACCTTGAGTTGCCCCAATTAAAGTTGAAACAGATAATCCAATCACCATAGCCATAGGTGCACCTAGTGGATCTGTCAACTTTACAACAATAACAGCACACAATGCAGCATTGGAGCCAATAGATAAATCAATTTCTCCAGCTATAATGCAAATAGTTAAAGCTAAACCAACAAGACCTAATACAGCAAATCGTTCAAGAATGGCAAAAGAAATATTATGACTAAAAAAGACTTCTATGTTGAGCGCAAAAAATACGTAAACACAAAATGACAATAAAATTGCAAATGATAGATCAACATCTTTGGTAATTCTTTTAATAAAATTTTCCACTACTCTTGAGCCCTACTTCCTTTTGCAAACAATCCAAACACTATTATGCTAAACACAATCATTAAACCCACTCCCACAATTCTTGGGCCACTATTAAAACCTTGTAATACCATCATATTATCGACCATAGCAATAAATATGGCACCTAAACTAGTTCTTAAGGAAGATCCATAGCCTCCCATTATTGAATTTCCACCAACCATAACTGTAGCTATAACAAGTATTGTCATATCTCCCGAAGAACCAAATTCTGCTGAAAAATAATTAGATTGTGCACTATCCATTTGGGAAACAAATGCGACAGCCACAAAGGCACAACAAACAGAACAAATAGTAAAGACTATAATTGCCATAGAAAAATTCTCATGACCTGTAGCTTTTCCAGCCGCCTTATTTGATCCTACTAAATAAACTTTTCTTCCAAAATTCGTATGCCGAAGAACTATCTCAGCAGCAATAGCTATTAAAATAAAAGACCAAGTAATACTTGGAAGACCTAAAAAGGAACCCGTACCTAACCATTCTGCATCATGAGGTCTCTTAAAATTTATGACTAAATTATCACTCCACCAAGCACCCAATCCATATAAAATTCCAGCACCACCAAGAGTAACAACAATTGGATTACCTCCCATACCAACAAAATATCCTTGAATAACTCCACTAACTACACCAACTGCTAGTGCAGCCAAAAGAGAAATAATGAAATTACCAGCTAATTCAGGTGAGCCAAAACCAGTTGCCATACCCATCGCAAATGTCACTCCACAAATAGATGCTGTTTCTTTAAGTGATAATAAAAAGAAATTGCCTGAAAGAGTTACAAAGGTTAATCCGATAGCCATGATACCATACAATGCAGCATCTCTAATAATTGCTTTAAAATTAGTAAGAGTTAGATAGTTATCTGTAAAAAAAATTCCATAAACAAACATTACAGCAAATAAGGACAAGAGAATGGCTAATAGAGTTCTGTCTTTATAAAATTGTAAAAATCTAGCGGATACTGATTCTTGATTGTGTTGAGTAATAGTTGTCATAAGTTAGTCTCGTTAAATGGGTCTGTTATTTCTTTTAGAATTATAGGTGTTTTAATATGATCTAAACGATGTTCATCAATCATCATACCTCTATAAAAAGTAATTACTCTATCTGGAAGATAAGTAATCTCTTGAATATCTGTTGAAGCAAAAATAATAGTGATACCACGTGAGGCTAGCTCCCTCATTCTTTGATATATTTCTGATTTAGCCCCTACATCTACACCTCGTGTAGGTTCATTAACAAGTAAAACATCTGGTTTAATTGATAACCATTTTCCAAGAGCTACTTTTTGTTGATTTCCACCACTTAATAAACCAGACTCATCATACATTCTTTTAACATCAACTAAAAAATCCTTAGCTAAGCTTTTAGAGTAATTTTCCTCAGTATCTCCAAAGTTAAAACCATATTTTGAGATAGTACTGAGTGCAGGAGAGGTTAAATTTTCAAAAATTGGCCTCCCTAAAAACAGGCCATCTTTTTTTCTATCTGATGAACAATAAGCAATTTTTTTTTTAATAGCTTGCTTAGGTGACTGAGGTAAAAAAGATTCACCGTTAAGCGTTAGCAAACCTGATCGAGACTGCAAAGCTCCCGCAATTGAAGCTAAAACTTCTCCAGCTCCACTTCCTAACTGACCTGATAGACCAAGAATTTCACCTTTAAAGGCTGAAAAACTTACCGGCTCGAGAACGCCATCCGGCCATAATTCTTTGATGTTAATTTGTGGTTCATCGCTAATATGATCTGCTCTTGAAGGAAACATGTTTGCTAATTCTCTACCAAGCATAATTTCAACCAATTTATTAACATCAATATCTTTGGTTTGTTGAACCCCTTGGCTTACCCCGTCTCTTAAAATGGTAATTCTTTTAGTGATTTTAAAAATTTCATCTAATCTATGACTTACATAAATAATTGATTTTCCATTTGCTGCAAGACGCTCTACCATCTCTAATATTCTTCTGCTCTCCGCTTCACCTAAAGCTGCAGTAGGTTCATCTAAAATTAAAATTTTCGCTTCTCTAGAAATAAGTCTTGCAACCTCTACTAAGTGCTGTTCTCCAACAGATAAGAGATTTATTCTAGTGGTGGGATCAACTTCTGTTAGACCTACCTCATCGAGGTAAGGACGTGCCATTTTTGATAAGGTATTCAGAGTTGCAAACTTCTTAACTTTAGCTCCAGTGAGAAATATATTTTCTGCTACTGACATATTAGGTATTAAACTTAGTTCTTGTTGGGCAATAGCTATGCCAGACTTTTCTGCTTGAGAGGGGGACTCAAACTTAACCTCTTGTCCATTGATTTGATAGCTACCTTTAAAACCTGGATCGAAACCACTTATAATTTTTACTAATGTCGATTTACCAGCGCCATTTTCTCCAACAAGCCCCATAATTTCACCTTCATTGATTTCAAAATTTGCCTCTTTGAGAGCTTGGATGGCACCAAAAGTGCGAGATACGTTAGAAATTTTGAGAACTACGTTAGACGACATCAACTAATTGTATATCCTTTTAGTTAAATAACCACACACAGGGAAAATTCCCTGTGTGTAAATTTATATTGTTAAGGTGTTAACCTTAGTCCCAAGCACCTGAGCAAAGCTCATCAATGCCATATAGGTTTCCGTCAAAACCTCTTAATGCAGTGAAGTCCATAGTTGCACCAGTCACTGAAGGGTTAGGGGTGAAGTTAATGTAGTTAGCAAGTTCACCATTATCCATGTACTCTTGAACAAGTTTAATAGCTAGTTGACCCTCATGCAGAGGTGACTGAAGAGTTGTACCGAATTGTTTTCCATCAGTAATCATCTGCTTATCACCGTTACACACTGTACCAACAGTAATAACAGCATCGCTATCTACGCTACCACTTTTACCTGTACCTGCATACCAGTCAACATTGTACCCTGCTTCTTCCAGAGCTTTAATACCGCCAGTTAAAATTGCATCATCCATTCCATATACGAAATGAATTCCTTGGTCTTTAACTTTAGAGATAAGTTTAGCAGCACCTTTGTATCCATTAGCCTGTCCAAAACCCTCACCAATGTCACCGATTAAATTTAGATCAGTTCCAGCAATAGCCTGTTTGAAAGCATTAATTGATAAACCATATCCGCCATAAGAGTGAGGATAAGATAATGCAATAACATTATAGCCCTCTCCACCAGCAGCTTGCTTCATCTTCATTGCTTTAACCATCATCTCACCTGCATTATATGCACGTAAGCTATCGTCAGGACCTGCGTATCCAAAGATAAAAGCTTTGTCTTGTTCATTTGGTAATTGATTAATTTTTAGAACTGGGACTCCAGTCTTTGCTAATTTTCTCAATGAACCAAGACCTGCTACAGCATCCGGTGGCCACCAAATAAATACATCTGGAAGCGCTCCGCTTGAAAGATATTGTTCAACTTGTTGGTTTTGCTCTGCTTGGTTATAGTTATTTTCAAAAACAGTAATGTCATAACCATATTGAGCAGCAGTAGCTTTAATTCCTTTAACAAAGGCACCCACATAAGCTTCAGAAGATGCGGCGTTAAAGGAGACGATTTCAACCGCTTTGGCTGAACCGAAAGAAAAGCACATTAAAACAGCTAATACTTTAATTAGTTTGTTCATATTGATCCTCCTTGTTCCTATAAAATAATTATCTCGATATTAAGACAAGATATAATCGCTAATATATTCAATTTGAATATTTTTAAAAATGATGTTTAGTATATTCCTCAAGTTAAAATGAACAGAAATGAAATCAATTCCCTTTTAAAATTTGTTGATAAAACAAGAATTTTATTCAATAAAACCGTTTCAAATAAAACAGTCGACTCAGATTGGAAGATTTTTTCATTTGTTATCACTAATCATCTAGATAATAAGATTAATACTATAACTAGTATTATTCAGGCTTCAGGTCTTCCTTTTGCAACTGGTTTAAGAAGAGTCAAAAAACTTATTAATGAAAAAAAGCTAATTCAAAGAACAAAAACAAAATCAGGAAAGTCATTTTCAATTCATCCTAGTACAGAGTTAATTAAAGAATTCACTGATTACCTTTTATTAATAAAAAAGGAGATTGCTTCAAATTTGGGTTTCAGTGAAATAAATGATAATTATTTTTTTGGGACATCCCTATCTGCAGGAAATATTATACCAGCCCCAACAGTAATTATTAATCAAGATAAAAAATATAAGAAACTCCAATTTCTTTCAAATGATAATCCAACATTTAAAGTCATAGAAAAAAATATTGATTTTTTTGAATACATTCTCGATTGTAAAATTGATCTTACAATTGAGGGAGATTTAAAAAAACTTCTTAATAAAATTATAAAAAATTCTCAGTCAGAAAAAAAATCAAAATTTGATATTGTTGCTTTCAATATTCCATGGATTGGGCAATTAACGAAATTAAATTGTCTCCTCCCCCTAAGTCCTTATGTTGAAGAAGTAGGGATAAATTTAAATGATTTTCACTATTCAGGAATTCGTTCAAGTAGTTACAAAAAAAATTTATATGGTATCCCCATAGAGGCTATTCCAGATTTATTATTTTTTCGTAAGGATATTTTTGATAAATATAAAATAAAGCCTCCTAAAAGTTTTGATGAATTATTTCAGGTTTGTGAAACTCTTAAGAACGATAAAGAAATTGAAAGTCCAATAACTTGGCCTGCAAAAAGAGGTCAGCCATTAGCTACAAGTTTTATTCTAGCTATGGCAAATTATGGCAAACCATACATAAACCTTCGCCATATAGGTCAAAATATCTATGACCTAGACTCAGAAAAAATTTTATTGAAAACTAATTTTCTATCGGAAGCCTCTTTTCAGGCAGCAAGGATGCTGAAAAAACTATTAAATTATTCTCCAAAAAATATTTCTTATCATTCAAATGACGAATGTGTTGAATACTATAGTAAAGGTAAGTCAGCAATGGTGATGAATTGGAGTAGTAGAGCACATTTATTTGAATTGAATAATAAATCTCCAGCTTTTAAAAAAACTGGATACTTACCAAGACCTGCTGGTCATCCTTCATTTCAGGTATCGCCAATTGGAGGTTTCTCTCTAGGGGTGCCAGCAAATATACCCAATGAAAAAATACCTTTTATCATGAAAAATATTCGTAATTTCGTATCTCCAGAATTCATTAAATATTATATTGAGCACGGCAGTCTTTCTTCACCGGTTTTTAGTGTCGTCAATGACCCAGAGGTTAGGGCTCTGAGTCCCATTTTTAATGAGATTGATAAAATGGAAAAAGAGGAAAAACTAATTGAGTGGGCTAGATATCCACTACCTACCTACTCTAATATCATTGAAGAAGTGGGAAATAAAATTTATGAATTTATTTTTTTAAATAAAGATCTTGAAGACACCTTAGAAAGTTGTCAGCAAAGCTGTCAGAAATATTTAAATTAAATTATTTTACTTCCATTTTTTCAGCAGGCTGAGGTGGGGCAAAAGGATAGCCTCCCCAAACTGATTGATCAAAGTTAACAACTGACCCTGTCATCATTCCTGAGTCATCAGATGCAAGAAAGGCTACAGCTCTAGCAACCTCTTTAGGGTCAAGCAATCGCTCAAATGGCTGAGCCTTGGCAGCATCCTCTAACCAATTTTCAGGAGCATTGTGATATTTTGTTTGTATCTCATGTTCGCCATCAGATGCCATCCATCCAATGTTAAGTTGATTAACACGAATTTTATTTTTAAGAAGAGCAAATGCGGTATTTCTTGTTAAAGTTGCCAATGCTCCTTTTGAAACACAATAAGTTGAAATAAAAGGCTGGCCAGTCATGGCGGCTACTGAACCAATATTAATAATTGAACCTTGGATATTTTGTTCAATCATTATTTTAACGGTATCTTGAATCAAAAAATAAGGACCTTTTAAATTAACGCCAATCATTTTGTCAAAAAGCTCCTCTGAGGTATCAACAATATTGCCTCTATCCGTAATACCCGCCGCATTAACTAAAATATCTATTTTACCAAATTCTTTTTTTGCAAACGAAACAGCATTTCTACATTGATCAACTTCCGGGAGGTCGGTTTTTATAAACAAAGTTTTACAACCGGTATCTTCTGTAATCTTTTTAGCAACTTCTTTTCCTTTTTCCTCTGATCTTCCAATAGTAATAATACCTGCTGCACCATTTTCTGCTAATCGACGAGCTATAGCTACTCCAAGGCCCTGAGTTCCACCTGTGATTAATGCAAATTTTCCCTTAATGCTATTCATTCCTTATACCCCTCTATTTCATATCCAAACATATTTAAACAATCAACGAGTTCTTTATTGCCAATTTTAGCATACTCTAATGGATTGGCTTTAGCGGGGTCCTGTTCAGCTTCTACTATGAACCACCCTTCATAATCATTTTTTGCAAGTGTTTCGATAACTTCTTTAAAATTTATACTCCCATCTCCAGGGACAGTGAAGGCTCCCTTTAATACCGCATCTAGAAAGCTTTCCTTTGTACGATCTAAGCTGTTAACCACATCTGATCGAATATCCTTAGCGTGAAAATGGTTCATTCTCTTTGCGTATTTATTAATAACATTAATAGAGTTGCCACCAGCAAACGTCATATGACCTGTATCAAATAGTAAATAAACAGCTTCTCCTGTATTATTCATGAGAAGATCTAATTCTTCTTCTGTTTCAATTGCTGTACCCATGTGATGATGAAAGGATATAGGCATTCCAAAATCAGCACAATATTCTGCAAAAGCAGTTAATTTTTTTCCATATTCTTTAAAGTCTTCAGGGTGAATTTTTCTTTTGGTGTTAAGTGGAGCATGTCGAACATTCTGGATAGTTCCTGCGGTCTCACCATAAACTAGGCAAGGTGCATTTAAATCTCTAAATAAAGTAAGTTGCTCCAGAGCTTTGTCTTTTTCTTTTTCAAGTTCGTTTTCTAAGATTGTTCCAGAATACCAGCCTGATGCCAAATAGAGTTTATGATTTTTAAGTATAGGGCCGAGTTCCTTTGATGTTTTAGGGAACTTACCCCCAGTTTCAACACCTGAAAAACCTGCAAGTCTTGACTCATTCAAACAAGTTTCAAGTGTGGTCTCTCCACCAAGTTCAGGAAGGTCATCATTTGACCAAGCGATCGGTGCAATTCCAAGTTTAGCTTTCATATTAAATTCCTTTATGAATAAAAGATCATACTTAAAAATATATCTTTGTGAAAACTTTTTTATTTTTTTGTTTTATTAAGTAGTTTATAAAATTTCTATATGAAAAAAATTAATATAGCAGTACTTGGTTGTGGCAGGATTGGTCAGATGCATGCTAGAAATGTAGCCCTGCATGAAATGACTTCACTTGCCTGTGTCTATGACATTAATGAAGAATTTGCTAGTAAAGTAGCAAATGATTTAGGTGTATCTGCTGTCACCAACGACCAAGAGATATTTGCTAACGATAATATTGATGCCATACTAATAGCCTCACCCACCGATACTCATATTGAGTTTATTGAAAAATCTGTATCTGCAAATAAACCTGTTTTATGCGAAAAGCCTATTGATCTTGATATCAATCGAGTAAATGAGAGCGCTGAAAGACTTAAAGGAAATACTGTACCTATTCAATTAGGCTTTAACAGAAGGTTTGACCCTGGTCATCAGGCAGCCAAAAAATCTTTAGTAAATGGAGAAATTGGTAATCTTCACCAGTGCATAATCACCTCAAGAGATCCGGGTATTCCAAGTTGGGATTATCTTAAAGTATCTGGTGGTCAATTTCGTGATATGACAATCCATGATTTTGATTTAGCAAGATTTATGTTAGGTGAAGAACCTGTAAGAGTTTTTGCATTGGCTAATGCTTTGATTGAGCCAAAATTAAAATCTGATTTAAATGATAGCGATACCTTGATGGTTATTATGGAAACTGTATCTGGTAAACAATGTCATATTAATAATTCTCGATCCGCCACCTATGGGTACGATCAAAGAGTTGAATTATTTGGTAGTAAAGGAATGACAATTAGCGATAACAGAAAACCTCATGAAGTTAAAAAATTCACAACAGAATTTGTAGACCAACAAGAGCCGTATTTGAATTTTTTTATAGAAAGATATCAAGAAGCCTATATGAATGAGATTACAGCTTTTGCAGAAGTTGTTTTGAATAACTCGCAACCAAGTGTTGATTTTGAAGATGGACGTAAAGCTTTAGTTTTGGCTGAGACTGCCTATAAATCAATTAAGTCAGGAAAAATAGAAATTGTTTATTAGTTTCACACATCAATTCATGATTAATTAAAAATTGTTATTATTTAAAATAAAAATACTGTCCTTTGCATGATAAATAGCCTTGTAAAAACAAAGTGGTCTAAAAATCAGACCGCCCTAAATAGTTTCTTATCAATCCCTAATTCCTTTACAGCAGAAATTATGGCTGAACAAGGGTATGACGCTCTAACCATTGATATTCAGCATGGGATGATTGATTTTAGTGATTTATTCACAATGCTCCAAGGTATTAGAAGTAGTGGTGTTACACCAATTTGTAGGGTTTCTGGATTAGATCATGCGGTAATCTCTAAAGTAATGGATGCTGGAGCAATGGGAATAATTTGCCCAATGATAAACAACCGTCAACAATCAGAGCAGCTTGTTCAAGATTGTAAATATCCCCCAATTGGTATCAGAAGCTTTGGCCCTACTCGTGCAAATTTTTCTGTAAGCTCAAATTATTTTTATGAGGCTAATGAAAGTACTTTCTGTTTAGCAATGATAGAAACACAAGAGGCTTTTGATAACCTCGATGATATTGCGTCTACTCCAGGATTAGATGGTTTGTATATCGGAACTGCAGATTTAACGATAGGTCTTAACAAAGGAAAACTTACTCCTGGCTTTGATCGTAAAGAGCCTGAGATGATTGAAGCTAAAAAAAAGATTTTAGAAGTTGCTCATAAACATGGAAAAGTAGCATGCCTTCATTGTGGAACTCCTGAATATGCAGCTCAAGCTAGTCAATGGGGTTTTGATTTAGTGACCATAACTAATGATGTAAGATTGTTAGCAGGTGCAGCAGGTGCTCATGTTAAAAAGTTTAAAGAACTAACAGGTGAAAATTATGATGATTCTAGCAAGGATACAAACCCAAGCTCGTATTAGTTAGGATTATACTGCTTCTAATTCTTTAGCTAAGTCGCCTATTTCAGCTCCACCAGCCATTAGTCTTTTAATATCATCTCCGCCTAGTTCAGACGACTCTCCAGAGCCAATAACTTCACCTAAACTTAAAAAGGTAAAGCGGTCAGCAATTAATCGTGCATGAATTTCATTATGAGTAATTAAAATAATGGCGATATTCCCAAATTGTTGAACTTTTTTAATTGTCTTTAAAACTTCCATTTGTTGTTTTTGTCCAAGGGCTGATGTTGGCTCATCAAGAATTAGTACTTTTGCGCCAAAGTAGATGGCTCTAGCAATAGCTAGGGTCTGCCTTTGACCACCTGACATCGTACCTACCAATTGAGATGGATCAGAAATATTAATGCCAATTTTTCCCATTTCTGTAATAGTAATTTCATCCATAGTCTTAAAGTCTAAAATGCCTAGCGGACCTGGGCCTTTTTTTAACTCATTTCCTAAAAAGAAATTTCTTGTAACTGAAGTTAAAGCATTGAGAGCTAAATCTTGATAAACAGTTCCTATGCCTGCAGAGGTTGCTTCCCTAGGAGATCCAAATTTAACCTCATTGCCAGCTACTCTAATTGTTCCAGCTGTAGGTTGATGTACCCCTGAGAGAACTTTAATTAAAGTAGATTTTCCTGCTCCGTTATCTCCCAAAAGAGCGTGAACTTCTCCAGGTAAAACATTTAATGAAACTCCATTAAGGGCAGTAAAAGTACCAAATTTTTTTACTAAATCTGTAATTTCAATAAAAGGTGTTTTGTTATCTGTCATGGTTATATACTTCCAATTATTCGTTTTCGAATATTTTCATTCGTTAAGGCGGAGGCAATAATTACTAAACCTAAGAATACGCGATAGAAAGAACCATCAATGCCAGGAATATAAAAGAAAGCCTCTTTGGCAATTCCAAATATAAATGCCCCTACACAAATACCTAATATGGTTCCAAAACCACCTGTGAGCACCACTCCACCAATAACTGCAGCTGCGATAGCTTCTAATTCTTTTAAATTTCCTTTTGCTGCATCTGCTGTATTAACTTCAAATACTTGGCAAGTAGCAAAAACTGTTGCGCAGAAAGCAGAGAACATAAACAAAGAAACTTTGACTTTATCTGTAGGCACTCCATTTGCTTTTGCAGCATTAAGATTTCCGCCAGTCGAATAAATCCAGTTTCCAGCCTGTGTCCTGCTAAGAACGACATAACAAATTATAGCTATAATCAACCAGATCATCACACAAGAATAAAGACCAGGTGCAAATTGATTACCAAAATTATTAGTATTCCAATCAATAGGAAAATATAACCAATTAAAAATAGGTTCTAAGATATTACCGCCAAAAAAGTTTGCTACAGGTTGAGATGAATATATGGAGTCAATATAAACTCTGGCGATATCGACATCTGTTACAGTTTTGGGAATTACTGGGTCAATTTGAAAGTTAGCAATTTTTTCTTGAATTACACCTACCATGTAATCATTACCAGATTGCTGGGCATTTGCTAAAGCTTCTTGAAGAGGTTTTGTTCCCTTCTTAATTAAAAGCTCCATCTTGGCATCTGCCACTCTTTGATAAGTATAAGTTAATCTTTCTGTAATAGTTGCAACGGTGTCAGCTGGAATTTGATCCGCAATAGAGACTAAATCTGCTTCTGGAAGAGCCTTGGCTTTTTCTCTGACCATTTCACCATGCCCTGGGACGCTGATAATGTTTTTAATATCAGGAATTTCAGTAACGGTTGTTGCACCTTTAGCCTGATCTGCTCTGTGATTAAAAGATCGAAGTGATACTTCGGTTAAACCTCTTAAAAAAAACAGGCCCCCTAGGGTGACGATAAATGATGGTAGTCCAGATTTAACAACAATAGTTCCCTGGATCCATCCAAAAAGAAGAGTGAAGCATAGAGTAATTAATATTGCCATGATCGGAGATACATCAGACAAATGAAATAACGTATAAAATTCAATATGAAAGCCACCATCAAAAGAGAAATAAGGAATGATTACTGAAAATCCCCATCTTAAAATCATTGCCATACAAGCACCAGCAAAACCAATCATTGAACCAATTGATAAATCAAACTCTCCGGCAATAATTAGCATTCCTGCACCTATTGCAATAATACCTAATTGAGAAATAACTCTTAAAAAGTTTCTTATACCTAGGGCATTAAAGCCCTCTCCAGAAAAAGGATTCCAAGACATCTCACCAGCAGGAATAGAAAAATAACCCAACATGCCAAATAAAAGGAGCATAACTCCAATTGGCCCAACTTCAGGTCTTGAGAATAAATTTGTTAACCAGGTTTTTTTTTGATGTCTATCTGATTCTTGTCTTTGTGGGGCTGTAGTATTTGTCATAATTAACTTTTTTATAAAATTTTTTTAATTTTTTTAAAATATATTATTGAAAAAAAGTGGGCAGCAAGCTGCCCACTTTATTAGTTAAATATTAATATTATCTATCAACACCTGCTAAAGCAGCAACTGAAGATGCGTTTGATTTATCAACAAATCCTGGACCTGAAGGAATGTTAGCACCTGGTAATAGACCAGCGCCATTGTTGTATAAACTCATTACGATAATAGGCATATAACCCTGTAAACGCTGTTGCTGATCAATTGTGAAAGCAACTTTACCCTCGTTGATTAAGTCCATAACTGGTGGGCTTAAGTCAAAACAAGAGTGGTGTACAGACATACCTAATTCGTCGATTGCTTGCTGAACACCAACACATACGTGTGGGCCAACAGATAGAACTGCATCAACATCTGGGTTAGCTTGTAAACCAGCAGCAGCTCTTGTTGGGATAGTAGCAGGGTCATTTGAGCTATCTACTAATTCAGTAGGAATAGCTTCAGCATAACCACCACATCTATCAGTTAGAGCAGTGTTGTAAGCTTCTTGGATCATACAAAGAGCTTTAGTAGCGCCTTCAGCTTTTGCTCTCGCACCAGCTGATTGACCTGCTAAATATTCTGGCTGACCAACGTGCATTAGGGCACCTAAAGATGCAGATGACTCAAGACCTGAGTTCATTGTTACAACTGGAATACCAGCAGCAACTGCGTCTTTAATAGCTTGACCTAGAGCTTCAGGATCTGGAAGTGAAACTACCATACCGTCAGGCTGAGTTGCTGCAGCAGCAGCAATTGACTTAGCCATATCGCCCATGTCACCTGATGGGTTGAAGATGTATTCAAAATCTGCACCTATGTGTCTAGCAGCGTCTTCACCACCTTTTTGCACAACAGGCCAGAAAGGGTCTTTACCCTCGCCGTGTGTTACCATTACATATCTTTCAGCAAAAGCAGAAAGAGATAGGAATGATACTAGAATTGTAAGAATTATTTTTTTCATAAATTCCTCCTTTGTTAATAACTCGAGCATAATAAACGCTTTGAACTGAAGATCCAAATAATATCTGATATTTAAACTATGCTAATTTGTCATATATTTAGTCATAAGTTCATTTTATGCACAGTTATCTCAAATTGGTGTCAGCTATGAATATGGGTTTCCCAATTTAGGTAATTGCCACACGCTTCATTTAATATATCAGCTGTCTTAGAGGCATTCATTACTACATGATGTTCATACCCATGTCTGCAAACATACTGCATCAATTCTTGTAGCTTGGGTACTTTTGCAACCGCTCTAGTTCCAAAAGTGTTTAAAGGATCATCGGTTAATTCACCTTCTCCAAAGTAACATTTAATTTTACCAAGATTATCATCAGTTGAAATTCTACCATAAGTAAGAGGACTGGCGGGGGTTCTACCATCAAGGGCACCATAAGTTTTCTCTTCACCAAAAACACTTCCAAGAATAGGAGCTGTACTAATTTTTAAATCAGGTAGAAAACTTTTTGCCCAATTTCCACAGTGGAATAATACACACTTCTCTTCATCTTGATCATAATTATTATTCCAATCCACAAGAGCGCTAGGGCTATGAGATGCTAACTGCATCGCATACATAGTTAGCGTGCCGGTAACATCAACTTCGCATGCACTTGGAAGTAAATTCTCACTCATCATACTCATAGAAGTACAAACATTGCATCCATAATTTTCTTGTACACTTGTCCAGCATTGTATTGCTGTTGCATCTAATTTATTATCCTCGACAAAATTATTTAGTACCACATCTAGTCTAGCTAATTGTAATAATTTTTCTGAGGGCGTAGAAGTAGTATCACCATAGCCCGTAATTTTATTGAGAGACTCTGTAACTTTTTTATTATCATCCTTTAATTCTTTTGCCTTTCCTAGAATTTCAGAAAGATCTATTGTTGTGACGCTGATACCTTGACGCTCTAATATTTTTTCACTGTAGCGCACAGTATTAAAAGCTTGAGGTCTAGCTCCAACTGCACCGATACGCACTCGCCGCATTCCTTTAACAACTTTGCAAATAGAAATGAACCGATCAAGTTCACTATCAAATTCACTGTTTGATAGACTCAAAACATGGCTTTTGGTAAGAGAAAATTTAATGCCATATTGATAAAGATTATTACAAACTGAAATTTTACCACAATAGGCATCTCTTCTATTGGTGGGTTGCATTTTATCTAAATCATCAGGCGTGGCTTGAATTAATACTGGGACATCAAGGCCAGATAATCGAATGGTATCCGCTACACCCTTTTCATCTCCAAAATTAGGTAAAATTACAAGAATACCCTCAATTTTATCCTGATTATCTTTGAATAAATTTGCACATTTTTGCGCCTCTAAAAAAGTCTCCACGCCTCCTAATTTTGTATCATCTTCGTTTAATAGAATTGGATTAATGTTTTTATTTTTAAAAATGCTTAGTATCTCTTTCCTTGCCTCAGTAATTAAATGATCTGGAAAAAAATCTCGATTGCCTATTATTATTCCTAAAGTTGTGCTCATATAAGCCCCCTCCACTTGTCATATTATATAACAATTGAACTAACACAAAAAGGGCATATTCTTATTTTTTAAAATGGAACAACTAACACTCCAAAGAAAATCAATAGAATACAGAAAAACTATTTTAAAGATTATATTTGAATCGGGGGCTGGTCATACAGGTGGCAGTCTTTCTTGTATTGATATTTTGAATGTTCTTTACAACTCAGTATTGCATATCACCCCTCAAAACTTTTCATCTTTTGATCGTGATCATTTTATTCAAAGCAAAGGGCACTCGGTAGAGGCGCTATATACTGTTTTATTAGATTGTGGTTTTTACAAAAAAGAAGATCTTGGGACTTTAAATAATTTTAATTCTCATTTCATTGGTCATCCTACTAAAAAAGTTTTAGGAATAGAACACAATACAGGTGCTCTTGGTCATGGATTATCAGTTGCGGTGGGTATGGCTTTAGGATTAAAAACAGATAAAAAAAAGTATCGTGTATTTACTCTACTTGGCGATGGAGAACTTTCAGAGGGCTCAGTTTGGGAAGCTGCTATGACTGCTTCAAAATATAAACTAGATAATTTAACAACGATCATAGATAGAAATAGACTCCAGATAACTGGAAACACTGAAGAGGTTAATCCCGTAGAACCACTTAAGGATAAATTCTTATCCTTTGGCTTTACTGTAATAGAAGTAAACGGCAATGACATTTCCTCTTTAACAGAAGTATTAAACAGGCCCCTAATAGAAAAGGATAAACCAAATCTTGTTATTGCAAATACTGTTAAAGGATCAGGTATCAGTTTTATGGAAAATCAAGTTTCATGGCATCATAAAGTTCCATCCCCAACTGAGTATGACTTAGCGATAAAGGAATTGAATAAGGCAATGAACAATGTCAGATAAAATAGGTAGACCAAATTTAGAAGTTTTTGCTGAGACACTACTCATCGAGGCAAAACAAAACCCAAATATTATGGTAGCAACTAGTGACTCTCGAGGGTCAGGCAAGCTCGTACTTTATGGCAAAGAGCTTCCTAATCAAATTATAGAGGTTGGCATCGCTGAGCAAAATCTTGTTGGGGTAAGCGCAGGATTATCAGCAGCCGGTAAAAAAGTCTTTGCTGTATCACCAGCTAGCTTTTTAACTGCTCGATCTTTAGAGCAAATTAAAGCTGATATTGCATATTCTGATCATCCTGTTTGTCTAATTGGTATTAGCGCTGGAATAAGCTATGGGCAATTAGGCTCTACCCATCATTCAATTCACGATTATGCCGTTTTACGATGTATTAATAATATTTCCATCGTTGCCCCTGCTGACAACTTTGAAACAAGTGAAGCCATTAAGCAGGCTGTCAATTTTAACTCCCCTCTCTACTTAAGATTTGGGAAAAAGCCAATGTTGGATATCTCTAATGAAAATAAAGATTTTAAAATTGGTAAAGCAAAATTTGTTACAAAAGGGGAAGACATCCTTTTAATTGCTTCAGGGGAAACTGTCCAACGCGCCTATCTAGCAGCTCAACTTTTAAGTGAGAAAAATATTCATGCAACTGTAATTAGTATGCATACTATCAAACCTTTCGATGCCAAGACGTTTCTCACTGAGTCAAAAAAATCAAAAGTTATTATCAGTATTGAAGAACATAGTATCTATGGTGGACTTGGTGAACAGTGTGCAAGCCTACTTGCTCAACATAATATTAATGCAAAATTTCAGATTCTAGGCATTCCAGATGAATATATGATTAATGGGACTCAGTCTGATGTTTTAGACTATTATAATATGAGTCCTGAAAAAATATCTAACACTGTAATATCTTTGTTAGCTAAGTGAACTATATTTCAATTGATTCCAGTACTTCATCGACAACAGTTGTGGTTTTTGATGATAATTTAAAAATCCTTAAAAGATTTCAAAAAGAGCATAAACAAATTTATACAACTGAAGGATTTATAGAGCATGATCTTGATGAAATTTATGAAAATCTAATTAAACTCATGAGGCAAGCATCTCAAATAGCACCTAACCCTCATTTGATCAGCTTGACCAATCAAAGAGAAACCCTCACGCTGTTTGATAAATCAACAGGTAAGCCTGTTAGAAATGCCATTGTATGGCAATGCACTAGAGGACAAGAAATTTGTAAAAAAATACAAAAAAATCAAAGTCATTCAGAGTTAATTACAAAAAAAACAGGATTAAAGGTAAATTCATTTTTTTCAGCAAGTAAACTTAAGTGGATAATCGAAAATGAAATTGATTTAAAAAATCAATTAGAAAAGGGAGATATTTTATTTGGTACTATTGATACATACCTTTTATATAGACTAACTGGATGTAGTGCGTATGTAACTGATACTACAAATGCATCGCGAACCCTTTTGTTCAATTGTATTGAAAATAAATGGGACCCAGAGCTTTTTTCTATTTTTGAAATAAAAAAAATGGCCCTTGCTGATATAAAACCAAGTGCTAGCAATTTTGGTATAAGTAATTTCGAAAATAGTTTTTCTAAAGATATACCGATAACAGGTGTCGCTGGTGACGCTCAAGCATCTTTTTTTGCAAACTTATGTTTAAATATTGGTGACACTAAAATTACAACTGGCACAGGTTTTAACATTCAAACAAATATTGGAACTGAATTCTTTACAAGCAGTAATTCCTTTACGACACTAGCCTTCACTCATAATAATAAAAATTTTTATTCTCTTGAATGTCTAAGCTCGGTCGCTGGCGCCACAATTTCTTGGTTAAAAAATAATTTACAATTAATTCAATCTGCAGATGAAAGTGAGATTCTATCCGACCTAGTACCTGATACTGGAGGTGTTTCTCTTATTCCTGCCTTTACTGGATTAGGCCCACCATATTGGAAAGAAAATGCTCGAGCGGCATTTTTAGGAATAAATGCATCGACCAACAAGAATCATCTAGTAAGAGCTGCGTTAGAGTCGATAGCTTTTCAGATAGTTGTGTATCTTGAATCTCTCAGAGAAAGTGATGAGCTTAAATTAAATAGCATAATAGTAGATGGAGGATTGATTAAAAATCGATTATTTCTTGAAATGATTGCTGATCTTTTAAAAATTGAAATTAGAATTCCAATAATCGAAGATATGTCATTGTATGGAGCATTGCTTTTTGGCATTCAAAAACAAAAAAATTTATCTGATTTAAAAACACTTCATTCTTTTGCAGTAAAACAAAATACTATTAGTTATAAAGACAACAGTAAGCTAATCCTTTCCTATCAAAATTGGAAAAATCTTATTAATAAGCATTTTTAGTGTTAAAGGGCCATATGATGATCATTTTAAGTCAATAAAAAAAATACCAAAATATAAAATTATTTGTATTGCATTGGATTAAGATTTTAAGCTATTCTGATGACCTATTATTATAGGAGGATAACTATGAGAAAATTATCTCTAGTGCTTGCTTCACTTTTGGCAGTAGTATTTACTTTTGCTACTTTACCTGCAAAAGCAGGAAGCCATGTTGTAGAGGCTTGCTTGATTACAAAAACTGATATCAACCCTTTCTTTGTTAAAATGAAAGAAGGAGCTGAAAAAAGAGCATCAGAAATGGGTGTTAAACTATCATTCTTCGCTGGTAAAGTTGACGGTGACCACGAAACTCAAGTAAGAGCTGTGGAAACTTGTATAGCTTCAGGGGCAAAAGGAATTTTGATTGCTGCTTCTGATACAAAAGCGATTGTTCCTGTTCTTAAAAATGCACAAGACAATGGTCTTCTAGTGATTGCACTTGATACACCACTTGAGCCAATTACTGCTGCAGACTCTACTTTTGCTACAGATAACTTCAAAGCTGGTGAGCTAGGTGGTGCATGGGTTGCTGCAAAATTAGGTGCGGATGCTGCAAATGCTAAAATTGCAATGTTAGATCTTAATGAAAGTCAGCCTTCAGTTGGCGTTCTTAGAGACCAAGGTTTCTTATCTGGTTTTGGTATTGATGTAAAAGATGTATCAAGATGGGGTGATGAAACTGATTCACGTATTATTTGTAACGAAGTTACTAATGGTAATGAAGAAGGTGGAAGAACTGCGATGGAAAAATGTCTTGCAAAAGATCAAGACATCAACGTAATTTACACCATCAACGAGCCAGCAGCTGTTGGTGCCTATGAGGCACTAAAAGCTATGGGCAAAGATGATGGTAGTGTTCTTATCGCTTCAGTTGACGGTGGTTGCCCTGGTGTAGCTGACGTTGAAAGAGGTATCATTGGAGCAACATCTCAGCAGTATCCATTATTAATGGCCTCACTAGGTGTGGAAGCTATTGCAGCTTGGGCTGCAGATGGATCAAAGCCTGAAAATACTCCAGGACTGGATTTCTATAACACAGGAGTAAACCTTGTTACTGACGATGCAGCAATGGGTGTTGAGTCTATTAGTGTCAAAGAAGGCATGGATAGATGTTGGGGTTAATCCAATAATCAATTATTTTTCAGGGCAGATTTCATTCTGCCCTGATATCAAAAATTTTTAAATGAATAAAATATCTGATGACATTTCTAAAGATCTAAAAGATCAACCTAAATTTACAAGTGATATTGGAGAGGCAGATCAAGACCACCACATTTTTGAAGTGGAAGAACAGTCTACTCTAAAAAAAATTCAACATTTCCTTCATGGAAATCCAACAATAGTTCCTGTTATAATTTTAATTCTAAGTGTTATTGGCTTTGGGTTTATAGCAGGAGGTAAATTCTTTTCAGCTTTTAATCTCTCTTTAATTGTCCAACAAGTAACAATAGTTGGAATATTAGCAGCCGCTCAAACTCTTATCATACTAACTGCTGGTATTGACCTGAGTGTGGCCGCTATGATGGTGCTAGCCTCAGTATTTATGGGTAAGCTCTCCGTTGAAATGGGAATGCCAACACTTCCGGCTATTGCAGTTGGTTTAGTTTCAGGAGTAGCTACTGGTGCATTTAATGGATTACTTGTCACTCGATTAAGATTACCTCCTTTTATTGTAACTTTAGGTACATGGAATATTTTCTTTGCTCTTGTTATTTTCTTTACTGGCTCTCAGTCAATTAGAAGTTCAGATATTGAAATTAACGCGCCTCTTCTTCACTTTTGGGGAGAAAGAATTAACTTGGGTGGTTTTGTATTTACTTATGGAGCCTTTTTGATGATTGGAATTTTTATCTTTCTTTGGTTCTTGCTTAATAAAACAGCATGGGGTCGACATGTTTATGCTATAGGTGATGATAAAGATGCAGCGGAACTTTCAGGTATTCGAACTGATAGAATGCTTGTCTCTATCTATGCTGTGGCAGGATTGGTAGTTGCGATTGGTGCCTGGGTATCGATCGGAAGAGTGGGTTCGGTATCTCCAACTAGTTTCTATGAAGGCAATTTAGACTCAATTACTGCTGTTGTGATTGGAGGAACCTCATTATTTGGTGGAAGAGGAACAATCATTGGATCTTTATTTGGAGCCTTGATTGTGGGAGTTTTTAGTTCTGGCCTCTCAATAGCTGGTCTCGATGTTTTATGGCAACGTTTTGCTTTAGGCTGCCTTATTATTATAGCGGTTGGTATTGATCAATGGATCAGGAAGGTATCAAATTAATGGAACCTATTTTAGCAGCAAAAAACCTATCTAAGAAATACGGAAAAGTGGTTGCTTTGGAGAATGCAAACTTGGAATTATACCCTGGAGAAGTTTTAGGTGTTATTGGAGATAATGGTGCTGGAAAATCTACTCTTATTAAAGTTTTATGTGGTGCTGTCACGCCTGATAGCGGTGAAATTCTTTTAGATGGGCAGCCTGTTAGCTTTACCTCACCTATTGAGGCTAGAACTTTGGGTATTGAAACTGTGTATCAAAACTTAGCCCTATCCCCCGCTCTATCAATTACAGATAATATGTTTCTTGGAAGGGAAATTAGACAAAAAGGTTTTATGGGAAAATTTTTAAGATTTCTAGATAAAAAAGCTATGGCAGATGAAGCTAGAAAAAGGCTATCAGAACTAGGATTATTAACTATTCAAAATATTAATCAGTTAATTGAAACTTTATCTGGTGGTCAACGACAAGGCGTAGCAGTTGCGCGCGCGACTTCATTTGGTACTAAATTAGTTATTATGGATGAGCCTACTGCCGCTCTTGGAGTTAAAGAAAGTAGAAGAGTTTTAGAATTAATTGGTGAAGTAAGAGCAAGGGGTATCCCAATTATACTCATTTCACATAACATGCCTCACGTATTTGAGGTAGCCGACAGAATTCACGTACACCGTTTAGGAACAAGGCTGTGTGTGATTGATCCAAAAAAATATGAAATGTCTGATGCTGTAGCTTTCATGACCGGAGCCAAAGAAGCTCCTAAAGATTAATTTTCTAAATTATAATCTGGCGTAATACTATTTTTTAAAACATTAATACCGTTAGGAAGGTCATTTTTATAAACCTTTTGATTTATCTCTTGCTTAGATAATTTAAATTTTTTCCATCTCTCAATTAATCTTTCTTCTAAAACTTTTTCCTCACAATTGATCATAATCGTAGAGTTAAAAAATTTATGTAACCCTTTCCAAGGGTGAGAATTTAAAAGAATATAATTACCCTCTACTATAATAATCTTAGTATTTTTGGAAATTATAACCGCTGAAGATCTAGACAATTCTAAGGATCGATCAAAAATAGGAATTGCAACTTCATCTTCTCTTTGCAGCCTATTTATAAAATTTAGAAAACCCATAACATCAAATGTTTCTGGCGCTCCTTTTTTTAAAAGAAGGTTTTTATCTTTTAAAATTTGATCATCATAATGAAAACCATCCATTTGAAGGACACTGGATTGATATCCTTTCGCATTAAGGTCACTTATAAATCTTTCAGAGATTGTGCTTTTTCCAGATGCTGGTGGCCCAGATAACGCAATAAAATATCGGTTTATATCACTTTTCTCAACGTTATCAGCGATTATATCTAAAAGTTGATCGTAGCTAAAACCTGACATCTTTATTTAGAAAATATTATTTAACATAGTAATTCTTCCATTGAGCAAAGCGATCTTGCAGAATGGGACTCATGTTATTGTCTTTTTCTATAACTTTTTTTACTGAAGGAGGTCTTAATACATCCTCGTGTTTCAGGTTATTATAACCTAAATAAGCTAATCTCGCCGCACCGTAGGCTGCCATTGCATCTGATGCTTCTGTAATGGCCAAATCTCTGTCTAGAATAGATGCTAGTAACTTTATCCACTCTTCATTTTTCGATCCCCCTCCAATTACAAATAGATTATTTAATTTAATGCCAGTTTTTGAAAGAGCTTGGTAGTTATCGAACAGTCCAAAAGAAATACCCTCAATTAAGCTGTAAACAAGTGTACTTCGATTTGTCTCAATACCCATATTATGAAAACTTGCACGCACATGAGGATCATTTAGTGGTGTTCTCTCTCCTGTTAAATAAGGTAAATAATATGGAGAATTTTTCATTAAAAGATCTGAACTCATAGGCTCTTTTAAAGATTTTGTTATTTCATCTATTGAAGATTCAAAAGTATTAATAAACCAATTAATATTAGAAGTGCAGGAAAGCATAACTGACATTAAATGCCATGTATTTGGTAAACAATGACAGAATGAGTGAATTGCATCATCATAATTTTTTAAGAATTTTTTTGTAGATCCAAAAATAACGCCTGAGGTGCCTAATGATATCGAAGCATCTCCTTCATCATATAATCCTAAACCGACTGCAGCGGCTGCATTATCTCCAGCGCCACCATAAACCTTACAACTTAAATTAAAGCCATATTTTTCAGATATGTCTTTTTTTATAATGCCAGTTTGATCTGTTCCTTCACATACATTAGGCATTTGTGAAATATTCATAGAACTTGCCTCTAGTAATTTTTGAGACCAATCTCGTTTTTCAACATCCAACCAATAAGTTCCTGAGGCATCAGATAAATCACTAAAAAATTCCCCTGTAAGGTAAAACCTCAAATAATCTTTAGGCAATAGCGCTTTATAAATTTTATCAAAATTTTCCGTTTCATTGTTTTTAATCCACAAAACTTTCGGTGCAGTAAAGCCTGGCATTGCAATATTTCCAGCTATATCCATTACCGAATTATCAGCCATGATTTCTGAACATTCTTGATGACTTCGGGTATCATTCCAAAGGATACATGGTCTAATTATTTCATGATTTTTATTAATGCATGTAGCGCCATGCATATGTCCTGAAAAAGAGACTGAATTAATTTCATTAATATTTATTTTTTCTTTTAACTTTTTAATGCATTGATCAAGGGCAATAATCCAAGAAGATGGATCTTGTTCAGACCATCCACTTTGAGGATTTGATAAAGGAATATCTTCGCTTGAAACACTATGTATAATTTCTTGATCTTCTCCTATGACCAAACATTTCATAGACGAAGTTCCCAGATCTATCCCTAAATACATAGTAATTATTATACAACCTTTAAATCAATTTACTATTTCTACTATAATATATTTGATGATAAAATTTTATAATGAATAAATCCTTAGAAATAAAATTAGAAAAAATTAAAAAACAAAATTACAAACCCAAAGATTTTATTATTGCAGATGCTAAAGATGCAGATATGGCAATGGGTATTATTACACCAGGCCCCGAGAGAGATAACAAAGGTAAAATCTTAAAAACCTTTAAAAAACTAAATGATTATAAAGAAGCTATGGTTTCAATGTCTAAATCAAATCTCATAGATATTATGTTAATGTCAGCATCAGTTGGTGAAGAGTTAATTAAAAAGAGAGTATTTAATAATTCTAAAGTTACTCCAGCTATTCGCATGAATGATACATCAGATATCTGGTTAATGAGAAAAGGTAACTACAGATCCACTAACCCAAGACCCTTCCGATCTGCGCGCCTAGATAGCGTCTCAAAATTTGCAAATTTAGGATTATTTTCAATGACATTTTCAAAAGACGTAGATTTTGACTTAGCTATGCTAAATGCTTATCGAGATTTTCGAATCGAAGCCCTAAATTTTAAATTTAATCATTTTTTAGAGGTGTTTAACCCTCCGATCAATATTGGATTAAAACCAAAAGAACTAGGTGACTATGTTAATGATTGCATTATAAAAGCGATCGCTGGCCAAACTAAAGATGAAAGACCTTTATTTCTAAAGATTGCCTATAATGGCCCCAAAGCTATGGAGGACTTAGCTAGTTATGATCCCGAAAATTTAACCGTTGGTATATTAGGTGGCAGTAAAGGAACGACCCGAGATTGCTTTGAATTAATAAACAAAGCAAGTAAATATGGTGCAAGAGTTGCTCTTTTTGGCAGAAAAATAAATCTCTCTGAGGATCCAATCTTACTTGTAAAAATGATGAGAGCTGTCATTGAAGCAAACTTAAAAACTGATGAAGCAGTCAAATTATATCATAATGAATTAAAACAAAAAAAATTAATTCCTGATAGGCCTCTCAAAAAAGATCTTCAAATAACTGATCCGATTTTAAAATTATAAATTTTTAATATTTGGTAAATTGCCTGAGGATGAATCAATTTTCATCATAGCCGATCCAGCAGCATGAGACTTTTTTAATGTAGTTTCTATATCCCATTCCTCATGAATGCCAAATATAAAACCTGCACAAAAAGCATCTCCAGCACCCACGGCATTTTTAATATTTTTTTTTGGAATTTTTATAGATTTGGAATGGCAACTATTATCTTTAGAAATATACAATGACTCAAGTGGGCTATGAATAACTAAGGCTTTCCTTAGACCTTTCTGAAAAGCTTTTTTAGATAATTTGATTATCAATTTTTGATTTAATTGGTTATTTGAATTTAAAAGTGAAGTATTAAATAGTAACTGAGCTTCAATTTCATTTAGCAAGAGATAATCTGTATATGGAAGAGAGCTAAAAATGATTTTTTGAAAATTAGGAATGTTATTTGAAGCTAAATCAAGGATAGTAATTAAATTTTTTTTTCTAGCTTCTTTTAATACTTTACAAAGTCTTGTCTCCTTATCATTAAAATAATCTAATTTTCCTAAAAGGCTAAGGTATCCAACATACAAAATCTTAGGGTTATTTTTAATTTCATTTAATTTAAAGTGTTTTATATCTAATAATTCATTTGCACCAGAGTAATACAAAAAAGTTCTTTCCTTTTGTTTCTCAAACATACATAACGAATGAGATGTTGGGATATTAGGAGATGATGACAAATATTTAGAAATAATCCCATTACTTCGACAATGTTGTTTAATTAATGTTGAATTATTATCTTTTCCAATTGAGCCCATAGCAATTAAATTAGATTTAAATCCTAAAGAGGAAAGATTGGTTAAGACATTACTCGGACCTCCCCCAACACATTGATTGCTATCTATAATAGACTCAAGGGTTCCTCTTTCAGGAAGCTTATTAATTTTATAGGTTGTATCAACACACCAAATGCCAAGCCCGATGACACCACCTTGCATTAAATTTCATTCCATAGAGGGTGAAGAGGTGGTTCATCCTCTTGAATTTCACTGAATCTACCTACTGGTTCAAGAAAATAGTTATCATTATTATCATCATTAACTTGAGATACTTCTCCAGCCATGACCATTCCAGACCCTTTAACAGCATAAAATCTATGAAAAATGTTTCTTTCTACAGTTACGCTTTGACCTTTTTTTAAAATCAAAGGCTCATAGGGATCTAATAAAATTTTTTCTCCATCAACTAAAACAGCAATTTTATTTGATAGTTCTTGATCTTCATCGTTTACCTCTAAAAACTCAATGGCTAAATCTCCACCACCTCTGTTGATAATATCTTCTAATTTAATTTTATGACTATGAAAAGGTATCTCCTGGCCCTCTTGCATGAAAAGTAATTTTTCAGCGTAGGGTTTATCATTAGCATTGCCTTGAATGCCATTACGAATACAAAATAATGTAATGCCCTGTTCATTAAATATTCCTTTACCAAAATCTGTAACATCCCATCCCATTTGATGATTGTTTAAATATTCTCTTAATTCGCTTTTGTTTTCATATTCACTCTTTGACCAATACGCCCAATGTGGAAGAGTCCAAGAATATTTTTCCATCATTTCTTTAGCAGTTTGAATTGCTTTGTTTATTTCAGATCTTTTCATTACAAGTTAGGTTATCAAAAATATAAATAATTGATATAATCATTTAATGAAAACTATTCTGATTGACCCTTATCCAAGAGAGATGAAATTAATTTTTACAAAAAAAAAGCTTAATCTTTTGAAAAAAAATTTTAATCTAATTTATGCCCCTAAATCAAATAAACATAAATTCTATGAACAACATATTAATAAAGCTGAATTTATTATTGGGCAACCAGATCTGCCAGCTGACTTAATTAAAAAAGCATCCAAATTAAAAGCTATTTTTAATGTTGAAAGTAATTTCATGGACAATATGGACTATGATTATTGTTTCAGAAATAATATTTATGTCCTCTCAACAGCTCCTGTATTCGCACAAACTGTTGCAGAAATAGCATTAGGATTTACCATCTCTTTAAAAAGAGATATTCATACTTCACACTTAGACTTTATTAATGGCAATGAAAAATATGGATTAGAGGGAAACTTAAATTGCAGTCTTCTACAAAATAACAAAATTGGTTTTATTGGATTTGGAGATTTAGGAAAGAATTTAAAACCCTTATTGCATCCTTTTAGCTCTGATTTTTTAGTATTTGACCCTTGGTTACCAGAGAAATTATTAAAAGATCAAGGGTGTGAACCCGCTTCCTTAAAGAAAATTTTTAAAGAATGTGATGTTATCTATGTATTAGCTTCCATAACTACAAAAAATAAAAACATGATTGATAAAAAACTTCTTAATACAATGAAGACAAATTCATGCCTTTTACTTTTAAGTAGGGCAAATGTATTAGACTTTAATGATTTAATTGATGTTTTAAAAAAAGGTAAAATAAAGGTCGCAACAGACGTATTTCCAGATGAACCTGTAAAAAAGAATGACATTATAAGAAAACAAAAAAATATTCTTTTGTCTGCTCATCGTGCCGGTGCATTGGATAGTGTTTTCTTTGAAATGGGTGAAATAGTATATGGAGATTTGCAATTAATAAGCAAAGGATTACCTCCACGATTATGCAGAAGAGCTGAGTTGGAAACCGTAAAAAAACTTAGATCAAAGCCTGTTGAGGTAAATTAAATTTGTTGAATAAGTCTCATTAATTTAGTTCTATATTGATATGCTAATAAATATTGATCCAATTTTAAGCCCAGAAGTACTTCATACTCTAAGAGCAATGGGGCACGGTGATAAACTGATCTTATGTGACTCTAATTTTCCAGCGTACTCAATGAACTCACGTGTTCACAGAATAGATGGTGTAGATGCAGCTAAAGCTGCTAAAGCTATCTTTTCAATTTTTCCATTGGATAGTTTTATAAAATATCCAGTCATTCGAATGCAGATAGATGATAATCCAGATGAATTAAACGATGTTCACAAAGAATTGAATAATATAATGCATAAAGTAGCAGGTACTAACTGGGAAATGGGATCTATAGAAAGATTTAGGTTTTACGATGAAGCTAAAAAAGCATTTGCAATTATTACAACGAACGAAACCAGACCTTTTGGATGTTTTATTTTAACCAAAGGAGTTGTTAAACCGGATGGCTCTGTTTGGGTATTGAATAAGTGAGCATTTGTGTTTTTGGTATTTTTGTGGCTGACCTATGTTTTTTTTCAGACAGTATTCCAATTAAAGGTCAGACAGTACTAGGAAAAAGACATATGATAGGCCCTGGAGGCAAAGGCTCTAATCAAGCTATTGCAGCGGCAAGATCCGGTGGAAGGGTTTCCTTCATATCTAAATTAGGAAAGGATAATTATTCTGAACTGGCTTTATCGCTATATAGAGAGGCAGGTATAAATTTTGATGGAATTCAATTTGACCCTGTAAACCCCACGGGAGCTGCCGGTATAATGATTAACGAAAAGACTGGGGAGAATGCTATTAATGTAGTGCCAGGTGCTGCGGGAACGATAGACCAATTAATGATTGATGAATGCTTACCAATAATTAAAAATTCAAAAATTTTTCTAACACAATTAGAAACTCCAAAAGACGTAACATTCTATGCCCTTAAAAAAGCAAAAGAATGTGGCGCAACTACAATACTTAATCCAGCTCCTGCAAGTGCATTTTCAAAAGATTTTTTTGAATTAATTGATTTTTTTACACCCAATGAAACTGAGGCGAGTTTTTACTTAAATAAAAATATTGAAAGTGAAAAAGATTGCATAGAAGCTGGAAAAGAATTTTTAAATATGGGAGTGAAAAATATTTTGATTACATTAGGTGATAAAGGATGTTTTTTTAAAAATAGAAATGAAGAATTTTTAGTTCCTGCTAAAAAATTGATTAACCCTGTAATAGATACTACTGGTGCTGGTGATGCTTTTAATGGAGCTTTTTGCGTTGGACTGTCAGAAAATAAAAATTATAAAAAGAGCATTGAATTTGCTAGTCTGGTTGCTGGAATCTCAGTTACTAAAGAAGGTGCAGCCAACTCAATGCCTGATCTTAATGAAATAAAGGAAAATACTAATGAAATATAAAGCTAACAATAAACGATATTCGTCAATGCAGTATAGATATTGTGGGAATAGCGGATTAAAACTTCCTCTTCTTTCTGTGGGCCTCTGGCATAACTTTGGTGGCAACAGCATGTCTTCAGAGTCAAAAAAAATCTTGTTCAAATCTTTTGATTATGGAATCACACATTTTGATTTAGCAAATAACTATGGGCCTCCTTATGGCAGTGCTGAGAGTAATTTTGGAAAAATTATTAAAAGCGACTTAGGAAAGTATAGAGATGAGCTCATTATATCTTCAAAAGCAGGGTATGACATGTGGGATGGCCCATATGGAGAATGGGGATCTAAAAAACATATTATTGCAAGCTGTGATCAAAGTTTAAAAAGAATGAAATTAGATTACGTAGATATTTTTTATTCACATCGTTTTGATCCCAATACCCCTTTAGAGGAAACAGCCGATGCTCTCGAAACTATATATAAATCTGGTAAAGCTCTTTACATTGGGGTGTCCTCTTATTCTGCAAAAAAAACCAATGAGATGATTAAAATACTGAAAAGCAGGAGCATCAAATTATTTATTCACCAACCTTCCTACTCCCTACTAAATAGGTGGATTGAAAAAGATTTAACAAAAACACTTATAAATAATGGTGTAGGATGTATTGCTTTTTCACCCTTAGCACAGGGATTTTTATCAAATAAGTATTTGTCAGGCACTCCAAATGGTACTCGAGTTAGTGAAAACAGTTCATTTGATAAAACTTTAATTACAAAAAGTAATACAAAAATTATCAATGATTTAAATTCAATTGCAAATAAAAGAGGACAGTCATTGTCCCAAATGGCATTAGCTTGGGTTTTAAATAACAAAGCAGTTACTTCAGCCTTAATTGGCGTCAGAACAACTCAACAATTAAAAGAAAACATAGAGGCTCTTGAAAATTTGAAATTTTCTAAATCAGAACTCACTGAAATTAGTAAAAAAGCTAAAGAGGGAAATATTAATTTATGGTCTCCCTCAAGCGCTCATTGAAAAATATACTAATATTTGGTGACTCAAATAGTTGGGGCTATGTAGATGAAGATAATGGCAAACGATTTGAGAGCCGTTGGCCAATAGTATTTGAAAAAAACCTCAATAAAGAGAGTATAGATTGCAAAATTATTGAAGATGCTTTGCCTGGAAGAACAACTAACATTAATGATGGTAAAGATGGAAAACATTTAAATGGTGCGACCGCCTTTAAATCAACTTTATTATCACACTCCCCCATTGATATAGTCATAATTCTCCTTGGCACCAATGATCTAAAAAAAAGATTTAATAGAGAGCCGAAGGATATAGCTAACGGCATATTAGATCTAATAGCAATTGCTAATAATACAAACTCAGGAGAAGGGACATGGCACGATGAAAAAAAATCTGAAATAGTAATTCTTGTTCCACCTATCCTTGGAAAATTATCAATAGATGAAAGCTGGATTAATTATAAAGAGTGGATTGGGGCTTTTGAAAAATCTAAAAAATTAAAAGAATTTTATAAGAACATGTGTAAAGAAAAAAAAATTGAATTTATTGATACTAATGAATTTATTGTTTCTTCAGATAATGATCCCATTCATTGGTCAAAAAAGACACATAAAGATTTTGGTGAGATATTAGCAAAAATTTTTGCCAAAAAAATTAAACCCTAACCCAAGAACCTTTTTTGGAGGATTTAAAAATAGCATCCAAAACTTTCATATTTTTTTTTGCATCAACCAAATCATAGTCAACTTTAGTTTTCTTTAATAAATGATCTGAAAATGCAGTAACCTGCACTTCATATTGATCAATTGGAGGGAATGTCTTGATAGTATTGTCTTTTCTATAAATAGAGTTGCCATGATAGATCGCTATGTTTGTTGATTTTTTAGGCTCTGCATTAAATGGATTTTCAATAACGATTGATTTTTTTGTACCTAATATAAAAACTTGTTGTGATTTGTTACTTTGAGTAGCAACAGTAAAGGAAGAATAAATACCTCCAAAATCCATGAGAACCGAAGATAAGACGTCGGTTTTAAAATTCCTATCTTTAAAATTACTTGCCACTAATTTTTTAGGCTCCTTGTCTAAAAGATACCTAGATATAACTGTTGGATAGCATCCAATATCATAAATTGCACCGCCTCCATATTTTTGAATATTTCTTATATTTTTAGGATCTTTATTATTGTAGGAAAAAACTGAGGAGATGTTTGTAATCTTCCCTATCTTGCCTGATTTAATATATTTTTTGATCCATTGCCATTGTGGATGGTGTCTTACCATGAAAGCTTCCTTAATTATAACTTTATGTTTTTTTGCAGCTTTAATTAAAGGATCAATATCTTTTGAATTAAGAGCAAGAGGTTTTTCTAGCAGAATGTTCTTTCCATAATTGCAGGCCTCTAAGCTTGTCTTGATGTGTAAATGATTTGGTAAAGGGTTATAAATAATATCTATTTCAGGATCTTGGTATAATTCTCTATAGGATCCGTAACACTTAGGTATCTTCATTTTTTTTGATAAGGATCTTGCTTGAGAAATATTTCTACTAGCAAGGGCAATAACTTTGCTATTTTTAGATCTATGAATAGCTGGAATTAAATACTCCCAACCAATTTTAGCTGTGCTAACAATTCCCCAATTAATAATTTTTTTCATAATTTGATTTTATACTAATTATATAAACTCTCAATAAAGACAATAAGTGACATGAGCTATTAAATTTATTATACATTTATATGTAATCTAAAATTATGACTTCAAAATTCAAAATTGGTATCGACTATGGAGGAACAAAAATAGAGGGCATACTTATGGATCCCCTAGGAAAAGAAGTTCTGAGAAAGAGATCTACCTATGACAAAAATTATCAAAGTGGCATTGATACTGTTAAGTCTTTAGTTGATGAATTTGATAATTATACAAATGAAAAAAATTCGGTTGGTATTTGCATACCTGGTTTTTCATCAAATGAAACAGGTTTGGTAAACAATGCTAATTGTGTTTGGATCAATGATCAGCCCTTTAAAACAGACTTAGAGGCTTCTCTTCACCGTGAAATAAGAATGATGAATGATGCCAATTGTTTTGCTTTATCTGAAGCCATCGATGGCTCTGGAGCAGATTTTAAGTCAGTTTGGGGTGTTATTATTGGGTCCGGTTTTGGTGGATCTTTTGTATTCAATAAACAGGTTGTAGAGGGGGTTAATCAAGTAGCAGGTGACTGGGGTCACCAACCGCTCCCCTATCCTACACAAGATGAATATGACTTGAATGTCAAATGTCTTGTAGGCAATTGTCAAAGACCTTTATGTGCAGAGCAATTTATTTCTGGAATAGGTTTTACAAAAATTTTCAATCAAAAATATGGAACAGACCTTAGAACTAGAGAGATCGTTGCTTTAGAATCCAATGGAGATGAGAGAGCAAAGAAAGAATTTGATCTTTATGAAGATAGATTTGCAAGATTAATTGCAGTCATGATTGGAATTGTTGACCCAGATGCAATAATTTTAGGTGGGGGAATGTCAAATGTTGGAAGGCTATATGATAATATTCCAAAATTACTTCCCAAATATACATTTAGTGATAAAGTGAGGAACAAAATCTTACGTAACACCCACGGTGACTCTAGTGGAGTTAGAGGAGCTGCTTGGTTGTGGGACTCAGATAAAATTTAAAATGAAAAAAATAGGAATTCTAACAAGTGGTGGTGATTGTGGTGGCTTAAATGCAGCTGTGCGATCAATATTTTTTAGAGCTAAAAATACATATGGTATGGAAGTTCTCGGTATTAGAGATGGAACAGTTGGACTTATGCAGCGTCCTGTTGCTTTCCTTCCACTTGATTACCAGACTTTTAGTGGTTCACTTTTACGCCAAGGCGGGACTTTCTTAGGCACAACCAATAAAGGAAATCCATTTAAATTTCCTATGCCAGATGGCTCCTTTAAAGATCGTACACAAGATATAATTGATGGATACCATGAACTTGGACTTGATGGTTTAATCGTAATAGGTGGAGATGGAAGTATGGCTATACTTACTGAAATTGCCAAAAGGGGGAATCTCAATATTGTAGCAATTCCTAAAACAATTGATAATGACGTAGGAGCCACAGAAAGTTCAATTGGCTTTAATACTGCTGTAAATGTTGCAACACAAGCATTAGACAATTTACAATCAACTGCCGCAAGTCATCACAGAACTATGATTTTAGAAGTAATGGGAAGAGATGCGGGACATATCGCTATAAATGCGGGTATTGCTGGTGGAGCAGATATTATCTTGATCCCTGAATTAAAATATTCTGTCAAAGGTATAGTAAATAAGTTAACAGAAATGAAAAATAGAGGAATTGTTCATTCATTAATTGTTGTCGCTGAAGCAGTCAAAACTGAAAATGGAGAAACTTATGAAGTAGAGTTTGCTGATGGTCAAAAAAGACTTGGTGGGATTGGATCATATCTATCTGAGGAAATTATGAATAAGACCGATATTGAATGTAGAGTCACATCTCTAGGTCACGTACAAAGAGGTGCTCCCCCCACTCCCCGAGATAGAATTTTAGCAAGTGCCTTTGGTGTTTATGCTGTTGATTTACTTGCACAAGGAAAATTTGATAGAATGGTAGCCTGGCAAGATAGAAAAGTTGTTGACGTGCCTATAAGCGAGGGAATTTCAACATATAAAGTTGTGGATCGTTCTGACCCCTTAATAGAAACAGCTTTAGCATTAGGTGTGTATGTAGGTGATATCGAATAATTGTTCGAACCTATAAAAAAAATTTCTAATCTTAAAAAATTCAAACAACAATTATTTGATGGTAAGATATTTGTTTTTAAAAAGTCAAAGATTTCTTCAAAAATTATACAAGAAATAAAAGATAAGATTTATAAGAAATATAATGGTGATTTAGATAAATTACATTTATTAAATAATTGTGAAGAGATAAGTGCCTATCTAGTATCTCATTTAAAAAATTCAGAGATATTTCTTAAACTATTCAAAAACTTTCTTGAAGAGATTGAATTTTATAATGGAGAGTCCTATTGGGATAAATTTGTAGTAAGAGTTGCGCCAGCAGAGAATAAATTTTCATATCGAGAAGCATCTAGAATAAAAACTCACCGAGATACTTGGGGGACAAATATCCATCAACAAATTAATTGGTGGGCACCGATCAACAACCTTGACCCGACAAATACAATGTTATTTTTTCCAGATTATTTTTCAAAACCAGTCAAAAATTCAACGGCTACTTGGGATTTAGATATTTATTTGGCCAATAGAAAAAAAGGTAATTTTTCATACCCTTCAGCCCCACAATTAGAAGAAAAACTTCCTGAAAATGTTAATATATTGCCTGTAACAATAAAACCCGGAGAAATATTATGTTTTTCAGGCTGCCACCTCCATAGTTCCTCAAAGGAAAGATCTGAAAAAACACGATTTAGCTATGAAATCAGGACAATTTGCCAAAATGATATTGATAACGACATTGCAGCACCAAATACAGATTGTGAGCTAAGATTTCAATTTCCTAAGATATTTCGTCATATTGATGACAATTCGCCATTGAAATTATCTAGCTGAGTAAATTTTTTTTTGCTATTTTGCAACGGTGAAAAAGAAATATTCTATTTTTAGCATTGCCAAAAATGCACTAAGTGGTCATAAGAGCTGGCCCAAAATGTGGCGCAGTCCTGAACCAAGAGAGTTTTATGATGTCATCATCATTGGTGGTGGCGGTCATGGTCTTGGTACAGCTTATTATTTGGCAAAAGAACATGGTCTTAAAAATATAGCAGTAATTGAAAAAGGCTGGTTGGGTGGTGGTAATACAGGAAGAAATACTACTATAATAAGATCTAATTATCTTTGGGATGACAGTGCTCATCTATATGAACACTCATTAAAATTATGGGAAAATTTATCAAATGATCTTAACTACAATGTCATGTTTAGCCAACGCGGAGTAATGAACTTAGCTCACAATGAACATGATATAAAAGAAATTAAAAGAAGAATAAGTGCAAATAATTTAAATGGGATTGACTCACTGTGGTTATCTAAAGAAGAGATACAAAAAAAAGTTCCAATTATGAATACCGATAACTTACGTTATCCTGTATTAGGTGCCTCTTTTCAACCACGTGGTGGAGTAGCGAGACACGATGCTGTTGCTTGGGGATTTGCAATGCGTGCTGATGAAATGGGAGTTGATATCATTCAAAATTGTGAAGCTCATCAAATAAAAACCAAGAATGGAAAAATTGAAGGTGTAGAAACTTCTAAAGGTTTCATACGAGCAAATAAAGTTGGTGTTGTTGCGTCAGGACACACTGGTGTACTTGCAGAAACTGCAGGAGTAAGACTACCTCTACAAAGTAAACCCTTACAGGCTCTTGTTTCAGAGCCTATTAAACCAATCATAGATACTGTTGTCATGTCCTCAGCTGTTCACGCTTATGTCAGTCAATCTGATAAGGGAGAATTGGTTATAGGGGCAGGAACAGATAGCTATAATTCTTTCACACAAAGAGGAGGGTTTGATGTCATTGAAGATACGATTAGGGCTATGGTAGAGCTTTATCCTGTATTTGGGAAAATGAAGATGTTGCGCCAATGGGGTGGTATTGTTGATATTTGTCCTGATGCCAGTCCTATTATTAGTAAATGCGATGTCGATGGATTATTTTTTAATTGTGGTTGGGGAACCGGTGGCTTTAAAGCGACCCCAGGAAGTGCCAATGTTTTCGCTCATACTATAGCAAAAAATCAACCTCACAATATTAATGCTGCTTTTAGTCTTGATAGGTTTGTGAGTGGAAAACTTGTAGATGAGCACGGGGCTGCCGCGGTAGCTCATTAAGAAATAAATGTTAATTATTGAATGTCCTTATTGCGGGCCGCGTGACCAATTAGAGTTTTCTAATGGCGGGGAGGCACACGTCAAGAGACCAGATGGGTCCCAAGATATAAGTGACAGGGAGTGGGCAGAGTATGTCTTTATACGTTCTAATCCAAAGGGGTTATTTTATGAGAGATGGGTGCATTCTCATGGATGTCGTAAATGGTTTAATTGTGTAAGAGATACTTCAACCGATGAAATTTTAAAAACCTATAAAATTGACGATACTAAACCTGATTTAAAAAAATTTAAAAAGAATATTATTACTCCATCTGGAGAGCCCAAACTAGGCTCAGGAAACTTTACTGTTAAAAAATGAAAAATTTGAATATCAAAGAAAATTCATTTGTGCAATTTCATCAAAAAATTGGGTTTAAATTTGATGGAAAAAAATATTATGGATACAAAGGTGATACTGTAGCCTCTGCCCTGCTCCGTAATAACATTCGAATTATAGGAAGAAGTTTCAAATATCATCGACCAAGAGGTATCTACACATGTGGTATCGAAGAACCCAATGCACTTGTTCAAATATTAACTGAACATTCTGAACCCAATACTAGAGCTACTATAAAAAAGATTTATGAAGGTATGGAAATAGAAAGTCAAAATCGATGGCCTTCTCTTGATTTAGATTTAGGAAGTATCAATAATTATTTTTCACCTCTTTTTTCGGCAGGATTTTATTATAAAACTTTTATGGGTCCCCATAAAAGTTTTTGGAAAAAGATATATGAGCCTATAATAAGAAGAGCTGCGGGTCTGGGTAAACCCCCCAAAGAATTTAAGGCAGTAAGCTCACACTTACATCACAATGTAGATATTGTAATTGTAGGTGGAGGTTTAAATGGCCTTATAGCAGCAAAGTCTCTTATAAATACACATTATGATGTTTTATTAATTGAATTTGATAGTCATTTAGGTGGAATAATAAACAATTCGGATAAAATTAATTCTATTGATAATCAATCTCCCAAAGCGTGGGTCAAAGAAACAGTTGAGGCTATTGAGCACTCTAAAAACATCAGAATTCTAAAAAACACATTAGTAGCAAATTATAATTATATTAATCATTTAATTGCTGTTGAGGATAAATTCGTAGGAGCGAAGCCTTCTGAGAGTAAAGTAAATAGCACCCTTCATAAGATTAGAACAGAACATGTACTATTATGCAACGGACATATAGAACGATTTTTATCATTTCAAAATAACGATCTTCCAGGAATAATGCTGGCTTCATCTTTTGAAAAATATATTACTCGATATGGTGTTTTACCCTCAAGAGAGCCTATAATTTTTAGCAATAACTCTAATACAAATAGTCTAATTCAATCTTTAATCTCAAATGGATGTAAACCTAAAGCCTACATAGACTCTAGAGTAGGAGAAAATATTGAACCTGAATTATTTGATCTAATTAGAAAAAATGACATTCCACTTTATACAAACTCTCAAATCAAAAGTGCCTCAGGCAGAAAAAAAATTGAAAAAATTATTATTGCTGATAGCAACGGAAGCCTAAGTGAATTAGATGCTGACTTTTTATGTGTATCAGGAGGAATAAATCCTGATGTTCATTTATTCACTCAATCAAAGGGATTGTTAGATTGGGATGAAAAAGACTTAACCTATAAGCCTGCTGAGCCCTTTCAACAAACTATTACTCTAGGATCAGCAAGTGGGCAATTCAGTTTTAAAGATATTAATGATGAAATTAATTCCAAGTTAAAAATCTTTAAAATTAAAAAAATTGATGTGAATATAAAACTTAATACAAGCCCTGTTTATCATATCCAAAAGTTATGGGAAGTGCCTCCTACTAAATCATCTATGTGGTCCAAATCTTTTATTGATTTACAAAATGATGTAACTACAAAAGATATCCGCCAGGCTATCTCAGAAGGTTTTGATAGAATTGAACATCTAAAAAGATTTACAACCAATAGCATGGGAACTGATCAAGGAAAAATCAGCAGTATCAATGCCCTAGGAATAGTATCAGACTTACTAGATAAAAAAGTGAATGAAGTAGGTACAACAATCTATCGTCCCCCTTATGCCCCATTAAGTTTTGCTGCAATTGCAGGAAGAAACTCCTATGAATTTTATGATCCTGAAAGAAAATCTCCAATTCATCAATGGCACCATACTATGGGTGCAGTCTTCGAAGATGTTGGTCAATGGAAAAGACCATGGTTTTTTCCAAAGAATTCCTCTGAAACTATGAAAGAGGCAGTCCAGCGTGAGAGCAAACATGTAAGAGAATTTGCTGGAATACTTGATGGTAGTACGCTTGGTAAGATTGAAGTTAAAGGAAAAGATGCCCTTTCGTTTATGAATTTAATTTATACAAATAGCTTTACCAAAATGAAACCAGGATCGGCAAGATATGCTTTAATGCTAGGTGAAGATGGCATGGTAAAAGATGATGGTATTATTTGTAAGATCTCTGATGAACATTTTATAGCCACAACAACAACTGGTGGAGCGGCTAATGTGCTAAGTTATATGGAGGAATATGCTCAAACAGAATGGCCCAATTTGATTGTATTTATGAATTCTATCACGGAACAATTTGCAACTTTTAATATCAGCGGACCTAGGACAAGAGAAATTATGTGCAAAGTTTTTCCAAAAATAGATTTTAACAATGATGCTTTTCCTTTCATGACTTTTCAATTTCACCAATATCAAGAAACTCAAATAAGAATTTTAAGGGCAAGTTTTACAGGTGAAATGGGCTACGAAATTTATGTTCCTGCCAATAAATCACTTCAGGTTTGGGAGCAGCTCCATAATTATGGCAAAGAATTTAATTTAATTCCTTATGGAACAGAAACAATGCATCTACTTAGAGCAGAAAAAGGATACATTATTGTTGGTCAAGATACCGATGGCTCAATAACCCCTATCGATTTGGGACTAACTTGGATGATAGGAAAAAATAAAAAAGACTTTCTTGGTAAAAGATCTCTTACAAGGTCTGATACTATCAGATCTGATCGCAAACAACTTGTTGGAATTATTCCCTCAGATAAAAAAGACTCTCTAGAGGAAGGTCAGCATATTATCTTAAATCAAAATGTTGAAACTCCAATTCCCATGTTAGGTCACATTACTTCTAGTTATCACAGCCCAACTTTAGGGCATAGTTTTGGACTTGCGGTTATTAAAGATGGTCATTCTTTGATTGGAAAAAAAGCATATACCTCCACTTCAGATCAAAAAACTATTGCCGTAGAAATTGTAAAGCCAATTTTTTATGATGAGAATAATGAGAAATTAGTATCATGAGAGATGTAATCCGATCAAATGATGTTGAGATAAAGTCTGCCCTTTTTCAACAAATCATTATTAGAGGGACTGGTGATTCTAAGTTTAATAATGCTGTTAATAAATTATTTAAACTATTACCTCCAATAGATAATTTAAGAATAGTCACTAACGATAATAATATTTTATCAAAACTATCCTTTGATCAATGGAATTTGCTATTTACCAAAGAAACCTCAGATCTAGAAATCATGCAATACATTGAAAAACTTAATAAAATAGATGCAATATTAGCTACAAATGTTTCAGACGCTCAGGTATTCTTTGAAATTCGAGGTCAAAATGCATTCAAGACACTCAATAAATTAACTCATTTTGATTTTAGAGAAAAATCTTTTAAAAGTATGACAGTTGCGCAAACATTATTAGCAAGGATTGATTGTACCATGTTAAAATTTGATGACCGTCTCTTATTGAGCTGCAATCACTCTTTTAGTGATTACCTTGAGGATCGACTCATCGACGCAGTAAATTTCTAATAAACTTTTCATATTGACATCAATTTTTGGAACTGATTAGCTTGAGCTGATATTTAGGAGGACTAATGTCTCACAAATCTAGAATTATTATTGTAGGTAGTGGAATTACTGGAGCCAGTACTGCCTATCATTTAGCGCAATTAGGATGGAAAGATATGATGATCTTAGATCAAGGTCCTCTTTTTGAAACTGGTGGATCTACCAGTCATGCCCCAGGTGGAGTCTTTCAAACAAACCCTTCAAGAATGATGTGTAAGTTTGCACAATACACGGTTGATTTATTAAGGTCTTTATCTTTTGAGGGTAAGCCTTGTTATCACACCGTTGGAGGAATAGAAGTTTCAAAAACAAAAGAAAGGCATGAAGACCTTTATAGAAAAATGGGTATTGCGCACAGTTACGGCCTAACAGATGCAAAAATTATTTCCCCTGATGAGATTTTAAAATTAAGTCCATTCATTGATCCTGAAAAAATTTATGGTGGCTACTATGTTCCCACTGATGGTTTAGCTGCTCCAGTAAGAGCGGTAAGTGCGATGGCAAAATATGTAACTGATATGAAGGCAGGTGAATTTATAGGAAATACTCCTGTTACTGGTTTTAAAATTTCTAATAATCATATTAGAGGAGTGGAGACACCTAACGGAGATTACGAAGCTGATATTGTTCTTGTCTCAACGGGGATATGGGCACCAAAAATGGGAAGGCTAGCTAATATTTCCCTACCTTTGGTTCCATGCGAACATCAAATGGCATGGCTAGAACCATTTGAAGAATTAAAAGAATTTCAAGCCGATCTTAAAGAAGCTCAAGTAAAACATGCATTAATGCGCCATCAAGATTACAGTTTATATTTTAGACAATGGAATGACACTTATGTTATAGGCAATTATCGACATGAACCAAGAATACTAGAATCTGAAGAGTTAAAAAACCCTAGTGATGCTGAAGAAATGCCCTCTTTAGTAGATTTTAGGTCGGGTGATTTTGAGGGAGCACACAAAGAGTCAAATTGGTTATTTCCAAAATTTGCTGAAAAAAAATTAACCAAAAAAATCAATGGTCTTTTTTCTTTTACAACCGATGGGAATCCATTGATGGGTGAAACATCAATAAAAGGCCTTTGGACTGCTAATGCAGTATGGATTACTCATAGCGGTGGTGTTGGTAAGGCTATGGCAGAATGGATAGCGAACGGTGAACCCGAGTTGGATGTTCGCCAAGGTGATATTAATCGATTCCATCATCATCATCACGTCAGAAAATATTTAAGAGCCAGAGGTAAACAAAATTACAGAGAGGTTTATGATATTATCCATCCTCTCCAACAAATGGAACAACCTAGACCTTTAAGGAGAAGTCCTTTTTACTCTCGTCTAGAAGGTCAAAAAGCACAATTCTTTGAAACAATGGGATGGGAGAGACCACAGTGGTATGAATCAAATGCTGAACTAATCAAAGGTAAAAACTTTCCTAATCGATCAGGTTGGGCATCCAAATACTGGTCACCTATTCAAGCTGCTGAACACTTAATTACTCGTCAAACTGGAGCACTTTTTGATATTACTGGTTTTGTAAAAATTGAAGTAAGTGGCAAAGGAGCCTTAAATTTATTACAAAAAGTTTGTACTAACAATATTGATGTACCTGTAGGTAAAGTAGTCTATAGCGTCATTTCAAATATTTATGGTGGCATCAAAAGTGACCTTACAATTTCACGACTTGAAGAAAATAAATTTTGGATTCTAGCGGGTGCTGGTAATGGTATGATTGATTTAAATTGGTTAAAGATTAATGCTCCTGATGATGGGAGTGTGCAAATAATTGATTGGACCTCTGCCCTGGCAGGTATTGGTCTATGGGGGCCAAACTCACGATTAGCTCTTGAAAAGTTATGTGAGGATGATGATGTCTCCAATGAGGCTTTTCCATTTTTTTCTATCAAAAGAATTTCGATTAGCAATATACCATGCGTTGCAGTCAGAATTTCATACATAGGCGAACTAGGATGGGAGATATATACACCTACTGAATATGGCTTAACGCTTTGGGATGAGCTCAGAGAGGTTTCTCGTGAATTCAATATGATTTGTTCTGGTGCTGGAGCTTTTGAGTCACTTAGATTAGAAAAAGGCTACCGTTCTCTTGGATCAGACATTCATACAAATACAAACCCCTATGAATCTGGCTTAGGTTTCACAGTAAAACTTAAAAAAGATATTGATTTTATTGGTAAAGAAGCGCTATCAAAAATTAAAGAGCAACCTGTTCAGAAAAAATTAGCTTGTATGATACTAGATGATCCTGAGGGGATGGCTTTAGGTACAGAGCCGATTTATAGTGAGGATAAACCCGTTGGCTATGTCACAAGTACCAATTACGGATATTTTGTTGATAAACATATTGTGTATGGGTATTTGCCTACAGAATTATCCGATTTTGGTACTAAGCTAGAATTGGAATATTTCGGTAAAAGATATCCGTTGATAGTGACTAATGAACCTCTTTTAGATTCTGATAATACTAGATTAAAGTCTTAACCTTCTGTATTTTTTAAATGATGATTAAAGAAAAAATTATTTCGCTAATTGACGGTTTTACAATCGAGCTAAGTCCAAAAGTTAGACATAAACTAAAATCAATACCGCTTGATAAAAAAAATAATATTTATATTACCTATCTGCCTGATGCCTCTGAAAATGATATATTAGAGACTGTTGATTTTGTCTCTAAAAATAATTTAACACCAATAACTCACTTACCAGCTAGAACAATGAAAAATTTAGACCATGTTAGTCAATTTTTATCTCAAGTAAGAGAAAGAACAGATAGTAAAAAAATTTTAGTTATTGGAGGTGGAGGAAATCAGTTAGGGCAAATTAGCTCCTCTTTAGAAATTTTAAATTCAGGAATTTTAGAAGAATATAATTTTGATGAAATAGGAATAGCAGGACATCCAGAAGGATCACCTGACATTAGCCAAGAAACAATAGATAATTTTTTAAACGATAAGTTTGATCTTACTAAATCTAAAGGTTTAAATCTTGAGTTGGTAACTCAATTCTTTTTTGATGCAAAACCATTTATAGATTGGTGCGATAGTCTTATAGAAAAAAAAATTACAATCCCAGTGAGGGTAGGATTTCCTGGACCTGCCTCATTTAAAACTCTTTTAAACTTTGGGCTAATGAGCGGGGTTGGCAATTCAATTAATTTTCTAAAGAAAAACTCTTCTAAAGTGACTGACCTTTTAACTAAAACCTCTAATGATGAGATGCTTATTTCTTTGGCTGAATATGCATACATGAAAAACCCTTTAAAATCATTTCATTGCTTTCCATTTGGGGGCTTTGAAAAGACTTGTTTGTGGCTTAATGAAATACAAAATGGTGATTTTATTGTTGAAAATCAACGATTAATGCTCCACAAGAAAATATTTTAAATCCATAGTTTTTGATTGCATTAATATAAAAAAAAAATATTTTCCAAATTGCTAATAGCTTTCTAGGAGGATACATGAAGCTAACACAACCAAGCACCGTGGACCAGTCAGATAGACTTGTTCCGTATAACTTAAGACAGTCTGGACCTACTCCACAACAAATGTTGATTTCTACTCGTGTAAGAAAATCAGCCTATTGGCATCTTGCTGTAGAAGCAGGATGTTGGAGATGCACCGTATATAATCGTATGTACCACCCAAGAGGTTACGTTAAACCTGAAGATGGTGGGGCAATGGTTGAATATAATTCTTTAGTCAATGACGTAACTATGTGGAACGTTGCTGTTGAAAGACAAATTCGAGTCAAAGGACCCGATGCATTAAAATTTACTAACTATGTTATTACAAGAGATGCTTCAAGAATTGAAGTTATGCATGGAAAATATGTCATACTTTGTAATAGTAAGGGTGGTGTTCTTAATGATCCAATTCTATTAAGAGTAGCAGAAGACGAATTTTGGTTTTCGCTCTCCGACTCAGATATTATGTTTTTCTTGCAAGGTGTAAATCATGATAAAAAATTTGATGTAACAATAGATGAAATAGATGTAGCTCCTGTGCAAATTCAAGGACCAAAATCAATTGACCTTATGGCTGATTTAGTTGGAGATGCTGTGAGAGATATTCCTTATTATGGTTTAATGGAAGCAAAAGTTGGTGGAAGGGATTGTATTATTTCTCAAACTGGCTTTACTGGTGAAAAAGGATATGAAATTTATCTTAAAAATGCCACTCTATATGCTGACGATATGTGGAATGCTGTTTTAGAAGCTGGAAAAAAACACAATCTAAGAGTTATTGCTCCTGCACACCATAGAAGAATAGCAGCTGGTATTTTATCATGGGGACAAGACTTAGATGCAGAGACTTATCCTTTTCAGTGTAACCTAGGATACCAAGTACCAAGGAAGAAAACTGCTGATTACATTGGTAAAGAAGCACTTGAATCAATGAGGACTAAAATGGAGTCAGGAGACAAGCCCTATGCAAATCAACTAGTTGGTTTTAAATTAGGTGGCAAGCCTATAGAAGAATATGCACCCGATTTTTGGTTAATATCAGAAGATGGTTCAACACCTGTAGGTTATTTAACATCTCCTTGGTATTCACCAGAATTAGGAACTAATATTGCTATGGGATATGTGCCTTATGAAAAAAAAGCTATAGGTAATCAATTTAAATTTCACCTTCCTGATGAGTACTGTGATACACCAGGTCAACCAGTAGATGGTGAAATAGTAGAAATGCCTTTTAGGCCTTCTGTTAATCCGAATGCTAGAGAAATAGCCAAATCAGACGGAAGAGACGCGGCCTTTTAAAAAACACTATTTAATTAAAAAGCCCAGTTAAAAATACTGGGCTTTTTTTATTGTTTAATTTCATTAAATAAATAGATTAATTTTTCAGATGAAAAATGATCTTGATAAATTACAACTTAATTTAGAGTATGGTCAGATAATAAAATTTAATAATAAATACAATATACTCAATCCCACCGATGAAAACTTTAAAAAATATGATAGTCGTATTAAAGATTCTGAGATTGCACTTCCAATCTTTTTATTAAAATTCCATGGAATTGAAATTAAAACATCAGAAAATTTCTTAAAATTTAAATTAGAAAAGAACCCAAAAAAAATTCAAAGTTTTTTTTCTAAACGTCAAAATATAAAAAAGTTTATTAATTTAGATACGCCACAAAATTTAGATGTTAATGAAAAGAAATTAATAAATATTTTTAAAAAATTAAATATTCTTCCTTTCCCTATTTTTTTAAAAGATAGAAAGAAAAAAAATGACTCAAAAGTTTCATTTAATATAAATGAAATATCTAAATCTTTAAATATATCAAAAGTTGTTTTTCGTAATTCAACATCATTACCTTTAAAAAACAATCATGATGTCAAAATCTTATTGTTCGATGATACTGTACTTAAATCAACTCATTATGCCTTAGTTTTTAATGAAAACAGTAGATCTAAAAAAACAAATGTTAGAATACACTCTTCGTGTCTGACGGGAGATTTAATGGGCAGTCAAAGATGTGATTGCGGATATCAATTAAATACTGCTATTGATTACATGAACAATAATTCTAGCAAAGGTATCATTGTCTATTTAAACCAAGAAGGTCGCGGTTTAGGAATTCATAATAAAATTATAAGTTATAATATTCAAGAAACAGGCTGGGATACTTATGCAGCAGACAACATATTGGGTTTCAGCGGAGATGAAAGAGATTATAAATCTGCTATTAAAATTTTAAAATATTTAAAAGTTAACAATATTAATTTGATTACAAATAACCCTGAAAAAATAAGCTCTTTAAACAAAAATGGAATAAAAGTTTCTCAAGTAATCAAAATTAGACCTGGCATTAATAAGTTTAATAAAGAATATATGAAAACTAAGAAAAATATTGGTAAGCATCTTTTAAATCTTTGACAATATTTTTGATTTTGTAGTATCATTATATAATGAATTTTTCTATTAAAGATAACTATGCAAAATTAAATGATCTATGTGATCAAATATTTGATTATTTCAATTTGACGATTTATGATTATGAATCAAAGATTGATACCAGCTTTTCAATTAATAAGATTAAAAATAAACTAGAGACATTCTCAGATAAACATTTTAAATCTGCTTTAATTGAGTTTACAAACGAAATTCAATGTTTAAAGACTCACTTTCCTAAAGAATTACACCAATTAGAGAAAGTATCAGAAGAAATAAAAAAAAAATTTAATGACTTTGTAGATCATAAAGTACTTGACCAAAAAATAATCATGGATTTAAAAAAACAATTTGAATTTAATATTCAAAAATTAATTTAAATTGTTCATTCCTTATTTATATTAAGAACTGTAATATTGTAATATGAATTTAGAGTATTTTATTATTTTATTATTATGTATAGTAATCATTCTGCTAGTAATAGTAACGTTGAATTTAAATAAAAAAGAAAAATCATCAAAAGAAATAGACCTAAATCAAATTAATTTAAAAATTGAATCTTTGTTTAACAAGACATTGGAGCAAAGTGGATATGTCAATTCCAAAATTGATGAAATAGGTCACTTGACAAAAAAAATGACTAATGCCATGACGTCAAATATCTCTGATATGGGTCAAATGGGTGAAGTTATTCTTGAGAATATCCTTCAAGATTGTGGAATGACAAAAGATAGAGATTACAAAACACAATACACAGATAAAAATGATGAAGGACGTCAATTTAGACCTGATGTTGTAATATTTTTACCTGAAAATAGAAATATAATTATAGACTCAAAGGTCCCTTTAAAAGATTGGTATGAATTTCAAAATACCGATGACAACCAAGAAAAAGAATTACACATTAAAAACTTTATCAATGCCGTAAAAAATCATATTAGCTCCATTAATAAAAAAGAATATACAAAACTACTTAATATTAATTCACCTGATTATGTATTTATTTTTATGCCACATGAATCTTCATTAATCACAGCACAAAAATACGACAATACATTATTGACCTTCGCTCAACATAAACAGATTATAATAGTTGGTCCGACAACATTAATTATGTGTATGAAACTTGTAGAAAGTATTTGGAAACTAGAAAAACAAAATAAAAACTCTAAAGAAATAGCTGAAATTGCAGGTGGAATGTACGATCAAATTGCTAAGAGTATGAATTTATTAGATAAAACAGAAAGTAGTATACAAAAATCACTTGAGTCAATCGCCCAGTCTAAAAATTATATAAAAGAAGGCAGAGGCAGTCTGTTTAGTAAGGCAAATAAAATGAAAGATCTAGGAGCAAACACGAAGACTAAAATAGAATCTATTGAATGAAAATTCTCATATACAGCTATAATGATAAGATAGGAGATGGTCTTCAAAAAATTACTTTCATACAAAGTTTAAAAAATATTTATCCAAATTCACATATTACTTACACCACTACCCATTCAACCACTCTTAAAACAACACTCAATTCCTTAATAGTAAATTGTATAGATGAATTTATTGAATTTAATAATATAAGATCATCTTTCTTTGATTTATTTAAAATAAATAAAGATTTTATAAATCAAAAATATGATTTAATTATTGACCTTCAAAAGGTTGTATTAAGAACACTAAATTTAAGAAAAATATCACATAATAATTTTTTTAGTGCTACAGCAAATTTTGCATTCTCTGATTTTAAAAATAAAAATAAATATTTTTTTAAAAATGTATATATAGAAAGACTATATTTTAATATTCTAAATATAATTTCTAATAAAAATATTAAGGAAATACCAAATATTAATATTCCTAATAATTTAATTTCAAAAGATATAATAACTACTAATCATAATAACAATATAGGTATAGCACCCGGTGCAGGCAGTGAATCAAGAAAATGGGATTTTAATAAATATTTAGAAGTTGGAAAATATCTGAAGAAAAAAGGGTTTAATATTTATTTTTTTCTTGGACCTGAGGAAAAGAGATACTTAGATATATGTATAGATAACGATTTTATATGCCCTGAATGGAAAGATAGTAAAATGATATCAAATGATATTACATTCACAATGAGTCTAGCAAAAAATATTAAGCTTCTTCTCTGCAATGATGGAGGTACATCTTGGATGTTTGAATTTGCGGGCGTCAAAACATTTAAAATTTTTGGTATTACTAACGCAAATAAATTTGCCAGACCTGGATATTCAAGGACTATACAAGTTCAAGATTATGGCTATTCAAAAATTAAAGATTTTCCTTTAGCTAAATATAAAGAAATTTTAGATAAATTTCTAAAACAAAACTAGGTACATATTTTACAATTAAATTTATAAGAATAACTTGGGACTATATAATGCCTAATTGATGATCCTTTTAGCTTAAAAACTCCATAATTGTTAAATTTTACATCTAATTCATTAAAAGAATGATCAGGGTTATCAGATAAAAATTTCCTCATAACTTTAGTATAAATTCCTGGACCGGTAAAATTTAAAATAGCCAATTTAGGATTGTCGAAATTTATATTTTTATAAAATTTATAATTATCAGATATTTCATTTATCAAATTTTTTAAAAATACATGCTGCTTACTGAATGCTAAACCCCACTGAAGAAAATGATTAAATGGTCTCTTTAATCTGAATAATTTTGCATCCATTGGAGGGTAAAAACATTCTGTATCTTCATATGTAATTACCCCTTTGTGATTTTTGTTATGTAATTGATTTAAGGGCAATATACATGATTTGGCTATATCAAAATAGTATCCTCCTAAGTCATATAATATGCAGTATCTAAAAATATCAGCCTTCATGGGCCCAAATAAAGAATTAGAATATACACTATATATAGGATGCCCAGACCAATTTTTTTTTAAATAGTTGTCTCTCTTGTCTTTATCGTAAAGATAAAAAGACATTGAGGGGTTAGTATTTCTAAAATCAATTAGAGACTTTGCATGGGTTTTTCCTAAGTATCTTGTCTCCCATGTTTGATAGACGTTGTTGGGTATTAGGCTATCTTTAGAATTTATTACAATCCTATCTTCAATTTTTACTAAGGGAAATTCTGTAAGTTTTCTTATATTTTTTTTTACTTTATAAAATATATTTTTATGCATTTTTGTGGCGGAGAGAGTGGGATTCGAACCCACGGTAAGGTTGCCCCTACACTACCTTTCCAAGGTAGCGCGATCGACCACTCTGCCATCTCTCCGAAATTTTTTTATTCAGCATCACCAATTTTTAAAGCTTCAAAAAAGGCCGTCTGTGGTATTTCAACACTACCAAATTGTTTCATTCTTTTCTTTCCTTTTTTTTGCTTTTCAAGCAATTTCTTTTTTCGACTTACATCACCGCCGTAAAGCTTAGCAGTTACATCTTTTCTAAATGCTTTGATAGTTTCTCTGGCAATAATCTTACCATATATTGCAGCTTGTATTGGGATTTGAAAATTTTGACGTGGTATTAAATCCTTTAACTTATTGCAAATTCTCCTACCAATAGTCTCAGCTCTAGTCTTATGTACTATATTTGAAAAGGCATCTACGGTCTCAGAATTCACTAAAATATTTAGTTTTACCAAATCCCCTTGAAAGTAGTCATATAATTGGTAGTCAAAGCTAGCATACCCTTTTGAATAAGATTTTAGCTTATCATAAAAGTCGATTACTATTTCATTTAAAGGAAGTTCCATTTCTAAAATAGCTCTATTATTTTGGATTGTTAAATTTTTTTGTTTACCTCTTTTTTCAATACAAAGATTTATTACAGTTCCAAGATAATCCTGAGGAACAATTATAGTAGATTTAACCCATGGCTCTAGAATTTGATCAATCTCTGCTGGGTCTGGAAGCTCAGATGGATTTCTAATGATTAATTCATTTTGGCTTCTATCTATAACTTTATATACAACACCAGGTGCTGTTGTAATTAAATCTAAATCAAACTCTCTTCTCAAACGCTCAGTGATTACTTCTAGATGCAACAAGCCCAAGCATCCACAACGAAAACCATAACCTAATGCAGCACTAGTTTCATTTTCATATGTAAAACTTGAATCATTAAGGGCAAGTTTCTCAAAACTTTCTTTTAAGTGTTCGTAGTCAGAGGTATCTACAGGATAAATTCCACAAAAAACAACAGGCAAAGAAGGCTTAAAACCAGGTAACGGTTTTACTGTTTTATTATTTAATTCTGCAATTGTATCTCCAACTTTACAATCAGCTACTGATTTAATACTTGCATTAATAAAACCTATTTCACCTGCTTTTAATTCATTACAGTAGTTAATTTCTGGTGTGAAATAGCCTATCCTGTCAATATTATACTGTTGGTTGTTAGATAAAAATTTTACTTTCATACCTTTCCTCATAACACCATCAAGGATTCTAACTAAAACTGTTACTCCTAAATAATTATCATACCAACTATCAACTAGTAGCGCTTTCAATTCATCGTCTTGTGTAGTTGGGGAGGGTAATTTAATAATTAACTGATCAATAAGCTCTTTAACTCCCTGACCTGTTTTTGCAGAGACAAGTAAAGACTCAGAGGTATCAATCCCTATCGTTTGCTCAATATCTTCTTTAACTCGATCTGGCTCAGAAGCTGGTAGGTCTGCTTTATTTAAAACAGGTAAAATTTCATGATTAGCATCGATTGCTTGGTAGGCATTAGCTAATGTTTGAGCTTCAACACCTTGTGTACTATCAACAACCAGCAAAGAACCTTCACAAGCAGATAATGATCTTGAAACCTCATAAGAAAAATCTACATGACCGGGTGTATCTAGAATATTAAGTTGGTATGTTTCGCCAGAGTCACTCTTGTAATCTAATCTTACAGTTTGCGCTTTAATAGTGATTCCTCTTTCTCTTTCAATATCCATGGAGTCTAAAACTTGATCTTTCTTAGTACGATCATCCATGCCTCCACAAATTTCAATAATTCGATCAGCCAGAGTTGACTTACCATGGTCAATATGAGCCACTATTGAAAAATTTCTAATATTAGAAATTCCCATTAAGATCTTAACTTTGCTTGGAATTTATCTGTTATTTTATTAATGATATTTTGATGAATTTGCTCTAAGTCTTTTTCATCTAATGTTTTGTCGATAGATTGGATAGTAATTTTAAAAGTAATACTCTTATTATCGTCACCAATATCTGGAGAAAGATATTCATCAAAAAATTCTACTTGGCGTATTAGCTTTTTATCAATCCCGGTTAGAAATCGATAAACCTCATATAAGTTTTGATCTTTTCCAAAAATAAAGGAAAAGTCTTTTTCACTGTATTGAAAATCTGACTCTTGAATTTTGATATTACTTTTTCGAGCCATGGTATCAATTGGTAAGTTTTCAAAGTAAATTTCAAAGCAATAGGTATTGGATAATTTTGGAAAATTTTCTAAAATTAAAGGATGAACCTTACCATACCTAGCAATCATTTTTTTTCCCATATGTAATTCTGCAGATTGGCCTGGATGATAGTGATTACTCTGAGAGCGACTTATATTAAATTGCTTAATATCAAAGTTTAGTGTTTTTAAAAAAGTTGAAACCTCTGTTGTTAATGAATAAAAACTATACTCAGGTAACGGAGTCTTCTTATTCAAAAAATCTAATCTTGAGGAAATGCCAAATAAAATATTCTCTTGAAAATTCGAAGTATGATATATTGGTCCGACTTCAAAGATATTGAGGTTTTTATTTCCTTTTTTTCTATTAGACTCTAGAGCTTCAAGATGATTGTAAAGCATTGAATTTCTCATAAATGCATGTTCTTCGCTAATACCATTAGTAAGCATTAAGGATTTATCTCCCTCTAAAAACCTATGAGCATCAGAAGAGTGAAAAGAAAATGTAATAATTTCATTATAATTATTTGCAATAAGAGATTTCTTTAATTTTTTGATTACTTTGTTTTTTTTGTTGTTCAATGAGGATTTAACAATAATCAACTCCTCGGAAGTGGCATTAGGTGCGGTAACCTTTATATTATCGTAACCAAAGACACGGATGATTTCTTCAATTAAGTCTATTGGTTGTCGGATATCATTTCTCCATGAAGGAACAACTACGACACAATTTTTGTCATTCATATCCTCTACTTTAAAAAAAAGTTTATTTAGAATGTTAGCTTGATCTTCTTTAGATAAATCTATTCCAATAATTTTTTTAAAAAAACTAAAATCATAAGGTATTTCAATTTTATTTATTTTGATATTTCCAGCTGAAATATTTTTACTAACTGTTCCACCACATATCTGATTAATTAAAAAAGTGGCGTATTCAAGCCCCTCTTCAACCATTGCTTTATCAAGACCTCTTTCAAATCGATATCTAGCATCTGAATTAATTCCTAATTTCCTACCTGTCTTTGCTACTTTTGAAGGATCAAACAATGCCACCTCTAAAAAAACATTTTTGGTGGTTTCCGTACACCCACTTTCAAGACCACCTATCACACCAGCAATTGCCAAAGGTTTATTCTGATCAGCTATTACAGTAGTCGATGCATCCAAATGATACTCTTTGTTATCCAAAGCAAGAATTTTATCTTTGTCAGTGGCCAAAATCATAGTCAAGGAATTGCCTATCTTGTCCGCATCAAATACATGAAGAGGCCTTCCCAAATCAATAGTGATGTAGTTTGTAATATCAACCAGTGCATTAATCGGTCTTAATCCGATACTTATAAGTCTTTGTTGTAGCCATTCTGGTGACTTTAAATTTGATACATCTTTAAAAAAACGACTAACCACATAATCACAATTATTATCGTCTTCAGCTATAGACCATTTTATAGGGCTTTCAAATTGAAGCTCATCAATTTTTTTAAAATTTAATGGCTTAAGCTTACCTATATCTTTTGCAGCAAGATCTCTAGCTATACCTCTGACCCCTAAACAATCACCCCTATTTGGAGTAATACCTATTTCAAAAATTGGATCATTCAGACCTAGAGCTGTGACAGCATCTGTGCCATTTGAATAGTCTTTTGAGATCTCAATGATTCCCTCATGGTCATCACTTAAATTTAGCTCTCTTTCAGATAGCATCATTCCCTCTGAGATTTCACCTCTGATCTTTCCTTTTTTTAAAGTAATGTCTGAACCGGGGATATACATTCCATCAGTTGCAAAAATTCCTTTTAGTCCTTTTTTTACATTGGGGGCACCACAAATAACCTGAAATTGTTTTTTTCCTCCATTGTCCACCTGGCATATATTTAATCTATCTGCATTAGGATGTTTTTTGAAATCTACTATTGTTGCTACAACAAAATTTGAGTATGAGGAATAATCAGAAAAACTCTCAAGTTCTAAACCCAAATTTGTTAATGCATCTCCTATTTGTTCAGGAGATATATCTGTCTCAAGATGTTGTAAAAGCCATTGATAAGTAAACTTCATTAGTAATCTCCCAAACCAAATCCACTCTTAGAAGTCCAATTGATATTACCGCTAAAAAATGCCCTTATATCTTTTAAGCCATGTTTGAGCATTGTAATACGGTCAAGCCCGACACCAAATGCAAAACCTTGAAAAACACTGCTATCAATTTTACAATTCTCTAGAACTATAGGATTTACCATTCCACAACCTAATATCTCTAACCATTTATCACCCTCTCCTATGCGAAGCTCATTATTGGTAATACTGTATGCAATGTCCATCTCAGCAGATGGCTCCGTAAAGGGAAAGTAACTTGGTCTAAAACGAACTTTTAAATTATGTACTTCAAAAAATTTCTTACAAAACTCAATTAATGTGCCTTTAAGGTCACTCATGTTGGCACTTTCATTGATAAATAATCCCTCTACTTGATGAAACATAGGAGAATGTGTTGAATCCGAGTCACATCGATAAGTCCTTCCAGGAGCTATGATTTTTATAGGAGGTTTTTGATTAATCATTGTACGAATTTGGACAGGACTTGTATGAGTTCGTAAAACCATGGGTAAACCATTTTCATCCTTATCCTCTATGTAAAAGGTATCTTGCATTTCTCTTGCAGGATGGTCTTCAGGAATATTAAGTGCTGTAAAATTATAAAAATCAGTTTCAATATCAGGTCCTTCTGCTACTGAATAACCCATGGATCCAAAAATTGAAATCACCTCATCAAATGTTTTTGAAATAGGATGAACTTTTGCCTCAACTTGAGATAAAGGAGGAAAGCTAATATCCAAAAATTCTTTGGATAGCCGACTATTTATTTCTTGGTTTTTTAAAACAGATAATTTCTTTTCAATTGATACCTCAACTTCTGCTTTGATAGAATTTATCTCGGCACCCTTAGATTTCTTTTCCTCTAAAGTGAAGTCTTTTAAAAGCTTGAGAAGTCCTGTTATTTTTCCTTTTTTTCCTAAATAGGCAACTTTGACATCCTGTAACTGTTGTTGAGAGTTACAGGACTCTATAGCTTTTGTAGCTTCTTTAAGGACTTGATGTATGTCCATGCTAAAACTTAACTTACGAGAGTCGATTTAGCCTTTTCAACTATAGTTTTAAATGCAGCTGGCTCATGAAAAGCTATTTCAGATAGAACTTTTCTATTAATTTCTATATTAGCTTTTTTTAATCCATCAATAAATTTTGCATATGTTAAACCATGCTCTCTGACACCAGCATTTATTCTTTGTATCCAAAGACCTCGGAAATCTCTTTTTTTATTTCTACGGTCTCTATACGCATACTGAAGTGCCTTATCCATACTTTGAGTAGCAACTCTAAAGACATTTTTTCTTCTTCCACGATGACCTTTAGTGTATTCAAAAACTTTTTTATGTTTGGCTCTGGCTGTTACGCCTCTTTTCACTCTTGGCATTTTATCTATCCTCTCCTAATTTATTTTCCATAAGGCATCATAGAATCAATAATAATTGATGCTGATTTTGAAAGAACTCTAGTTCCTTTTGTATTACGAATGAATGAGTTTGTTCGCTTTGACATTCCATGACGTTTGCCAACATTTCCCACAACTAGTTTACCAGAAGAGGTAACTTTGAAGCGCTTCTTAACGCTACTTTTTGTTTTCAATTTGGGCATTTTATCTCCTTTAAAAGAATTGATTGTTATTAATCTTGAGGCATACCCATTTGTGAGCCTCTTCGATTTATGAGGTCAATTAAATAGCATATATTTTATTTAGGCGCAACAACGAGGAAAGCCTGTCTTCCCTCAATTTTAGGTTCCATTTCCACTCTTATTAACTCTTCGAGGTCAGTTTTTACTCTTTTTAGCATATTTATTCCAAGGTTAGAGTGTTCCATTTCACGACCCTTAAAGCGAAGACTGAACTTAACTCTATTGCCTTCTTTTAAGAATTTTTGAGCATTTCTAATCTTAACTTGATAATCATGCTCTCCGGTACCAGGTCTAATTTTTAACTCTTTTGTTTCTATAACTTTTTGTTTTTTCTTAGCTTCATTCTTTTTTTTCTGCTCTTGGTATTTAAATTTTCCATAATCTACTATTTTACAAACAGGAGGCTTGTTATTGGGAGCTATTTCAACTAAGTCCATTCCTCTGCCTTTTGCGATATCAATTGCCTCATTTTTTTTCATTACACCCAATTGTTCTCCATCATCCATTATTACACGAACGTCTTCAGAGGTTATGAAGTTATTGATTTTATGGAGGTCTCTTTTTCCACGAAAGTTATTGTTTCTATTAAAAGGTCTATTCAAAATATTATGGTAAAAAAAATAAAAAAGAAGTTAGCAAAAAAAAGGACCTGAGGATGTATTCATTAACATTGATGGATTATTAACAAACATGAAGCAATTGTAAATATAAAAATAATTAAATTATTTGATCAATTTTTTTTAATACATCTTTAGTTTCAACATCTTTAACATTTTTAGATAAAATCTTATGTACTTTATTACCTAATGGATAACAAGATCTTGAAATTTCATTATCATTAGCTAACCAAATTAAGTCTCGATTTGTTAAGCCAGCAATATGAGCTGGGCCTGTATCATTCGATATAATTAAGTCAGCATATAGACATAGATCATAAAAAACATCAATTTTGGATTCGAGAATCATATCTTTAGCTTGTGGGGCAAGGCTTATAATTGAATTAATATCCTCTTTGTCTAAAACAGAACCCGTAAGAAAAACTTTGAAATTATTATTAATTAAATAATTAGAAACATCAGCATACTTTTGAATGGGCCATTTTTTATATTCACCAGTTTTTGAAGCTCCAGGAATTATTACCACATATTTTTCATTAAATTTTTGTGACTTAGCCATCCAACTCAAATCAGTGATATGATAATTGTCAATTTTAAGAAATTTAAGTTGATCTTTGTGATTTTGTGTAATGTGTTGAAAACCTAAAGGTTGTTGTTTGTATTTATAGTGTGAAAATTTTCTTGCAGATAATGTTTTGGTCTTTGAAAATAGTTTAGCAAAAAAATGGTAGAATTGAGTTCTTCTTGAGTTTTGAAGATCTACTACAAGGTCGATTTCATATTCTTTTAAAATTTTAAGATAGTTAATCACTGATAATAAATTTTTTTTTCTATTATCTTCAAATATATGATCTACATCGGGTAAGTTTTTGAAAATTGCTTTGAAGTTAGTTTGTGTTAACAAGAATAAATTAACTTTAGGAAAATGATATTTAATAGTTTTTATAGCACCAAAAGATAAAATCAAATCACCCAGTGAGCCATGTTTTATTATTAAAATATTTTTCATTTAATTAAATTCAAATAGATATCTTTTGTTTTCTGACACATAAGATCAGAGCTATAATTTTTTTTAACAAAGCTTCTACTATTCATTTTAATGGATTGGTAATTTTTAATTGCATATTTAAAAGCTTCATAAAAACTTTTATGAGAATTAATATTAAACATCAATTTTTTATCAAACTTAGATAGTTGTTCTTTTGTGCCCCCTTGATTGGGTGCTAATACAGGCTTTGACATTGATAAAGCTTCTGAGATCGTTCTACCAAATCCTTCGGGTCTAGTTGAAATATTTATAACCAAATAACAATCATTATAATGAGACTTAATATCTAGCGTTGGTTTAACAAAAAATACATTGTTCAATAAAGATAATTGTTCTACATGCTTATCGATTTTTATTTCATAGGGAGATAGATGAGATGAAATAAAAACAAGCTTGAATTCATTTTGATAACTTAGTGGTAATTTTTTATAATACTTTAATAAAGTCTCATGGCCCTTCCAACTTGATATTCGAGAGGGAAGAAATATTTTTTTAATTGTTGGATTAATAGATTTTTTTGATGGTTTAAAATAATTTATATCAATTCCACGAGGTATAACGTGATAATTTTTTTTTTTATTTGATTTAAAGAAATAGCTATTCTTAACGAAGTTAGAATTAAATATTACTTCATCGCCTTTTGTTAAAAAGGAATTATACCAATCTTTTAAAAATGATCCTGACTTGTATCGATTATGTACACTAGTAACAATTCTAATATTTCTTTTTTTCAAAAATTTAATTAAAAAAAAAGCTGGAGCTCGAGAAGAAATATGAACTAGATTAATGTTTCTTTTGTCGATTAGCTTTGAAATAAAATTTTTTATTTTAATTTGATCAAAAATATTCTTAAATTTAAGGTTTTTAAGATAAACAATATCTAAATCCCTTTCTTTCAGATTTTTATTGCTTTCTTCACATAAAATATAATTTTGAATATTCGATTTCTTTAAAAATTTTGAAATATCTCTTACACCGGTCTCTACTCCACCTATTCCCATAGTAGGAATGATTTGTAAACACACTAGCTTTTTTATATTCTTTTCAGATGTCAAAACTTCAATACTTTATAAAAGGCAATAATAAGATAGCTTATAGATATTACAAAAGAAGTAAAAAAAATTTGATTTTCATTCATGGTCTTATGTCTGATATGAATGGGCAAAAATCAGTTTTTTTTAATAACCATTGTAGAAAAGAAAATATTTCCTTTTTATGTTTTGATTTTAGTGGGCATGGAAAATCAAATGGTGATTTCATTAATTTTGGAATTAAAGATTGGTATAAAAACTTAAAAGATTTAATTAATTACTTAAATTTAAAAAATATCACATTAATTGGCAGTAGTATGGGAGGATGGGTGGCAATGCTCTATGCCCTTAATTTTTCTAAAAATATAGATAAACTCATTGGAATAGCAGCTGCACCTGATTTTACAAAAGATCTATTATGGAAAGAGCTTAGTGATCACAATAAAGCTAAAATTCGTGCAAATAAAATCATAAAAAAAAAAGTAAGTGATGACTTTACCTATCAATATTCACCCAAATTATTTAAAAATAGTAAAGATCATTTCATAAAAGACACCAATAAGAAATTTTTAAAAGAAACAATTCTTTTTCATGGGGGTAAAGATCTGACAGTACCACGATCCTATAATGATAAATTTTTTACAAATTCAAATTTTTCAAAATTAATTAATATTACCATTAAAAATGCTGATCACAGCATGTCAGATGAAATTAGTTTAAATACTATTTCTAAGTTTATTTAGGCAATCTTATGTTGTTCAACAACAGGGAAGCTTAATTTATTTATAACTTCATCTGGAACAACATGAATAAACTTAGTTATCTCTTGATCAAAGTTTTCAATAATAAATTGAGCTCTTTTAGATTTTGTTTGCTTAACAAAATCATTCAATAAATCAAATATATAACTTTTCCAATTATCATCTTTGATTTGGTAAGCTTGAATAGTTTCTTTATTCATTCTCTCAAGAATATTATCCTGATCTGAATAAATAAAAGCCGATCCTCCAGTCATACCTGCACCAAAATTATCACCAATATTGCCTAAAATTACTGCCTCTCCACCTGTCATGTACTCACAACCATTTGCGCCACAACCCTCAACAATTGCCAAGGCTCCAGAATTTCTTACACAAAAACGATCACCAGCTTGTCCAGCAGCATAAAGAGTACCTGCAGTGGCTCCATATAAGGTAACATTACCAATAATCACATTTTCATGACTAGGTTGATTAAATGAATTACGAGGTTGAACTATGATTTTTCCTCCAGAAAGACCTTTGCCAACATAGTCATTAGCATCACCAAAAACTTTTAGCGTCAAACCTTTAACCGAAAAGGCACCTAAGGACTGTCCAGCGGAACCTCTTAATTTAAGAGTTACATGATCGTCAGATAAAGCATTCATTCCATAATGACGTGTAATAAAAGATGAAATTTTTGTTCCAATTGATCTTAGTGTATTTTGAATATTATATGTTAACTCAATTTTTTGACCAGATTGAATGAAATCTTTTCCATCTTTTTCAAACAAATCATCAAGTGTTTTTGGAACTTCATTTCTTTTTTTCTCAGAATGATAGTCATAAACTTTTCCATCATCTATTTTTGTTAAAATGGGATTCAAATCTAAATTATCTAAATCACTCGATCCATAATGAGCTTGAGATAAAAGATCTGTTTTACCAATCACATCTTGTAAAGAGGTATAACCAAGAGACGCTAAGATTTCACGAACCTCTTCTGCAATAAATGAAAATAGATTAATTACTTTCTCTGGAGTTCCACCAAATTTTTCTCTTAATTCTTCATCCTGTGTGCATACACCTACAGGACATGTATTTGAGTGACATTGTCTTACCATAATACAACCCATGGCGACTAAAGAGGCGGTTCCAATTCCATATTCTTCAGCTCCTAAAATTGCAGCCTTGACGATGTCTTGGCCAGTTTTTAATCCACCATCGGTTCTAAGAATAACTTTATCTCTAAGACCATTCAGTGATAAAATTTGATGAACTTCACTAATACCAAGTTCCCAAGGTAAACCAGCATATTTAATACTTGATTGTGGGCTAGCTCCTGTACCTCCTGAATGACCAGAGACTAGAATTACATCAGCTTTGGCTTTAGCAACTCCTGCAGCAACCGTTCCTATTCCTGATTGAGCTACTAGTTTCACACAAACTTTAGCAATTGGGTTAATTTGTTTTAAATCATAAATCAGTTGAGCTAGGTCTTCTATTGAATAGATATCGTGATGGGGAGGTGGACTGATAAGAGTGACACCTTTGGTACTATGTCTTAATCTTGCAATTAAGTCAGTTACTTTAAAACCCGGTAGTTGACCGCCTTCACCTGGTTTTGCACCTTGTGCAATCTTTATTTCAATTTCATGACAATTATTAAGATACTCTGCAGTCACTCCAAATCTTCCACTTGCTACTTGTTTAATAGAAGAGCTAGGGTTGTCTCCATTTTCTAATTTTTTATATCTACTAGAGTCCTCACCACCTTCTCCACTATCAGATTTGGATCCAATTCGATTCATTGCTATGGCTAAAGTTTCATGAGCCTCTGGACTAAGAGCGCCAAGTGAAATACCAGGTGAAACAAAGCTCTTTCTTATTTCAGATATGCTTTGAACAGAGTCAAGTTTTATAGGTAGATCAGAGTCGTTAAATTTTAAAAGGTCACGAATGTGTATTGGTTTTGTGTTGTAAATTCTTTGCGTGTAATTTTTGTATAGGTTATAAGAGTCTCTAGTAACAGCTTCTTGAAGCATATGAATTGACACGCCTTCATAAGCGTGTGCTTCATTATTCGATCTAAATCTAAATTCTCCACCTATGTCTAAAACAGAGTCTTGTGAGATAAAAGCCTTGTCATGCTGTCTTCTTGCTCTGTTTTCTAATCCATCTAGACCAATACCAGAAATCCTAGAAGTCATGCCTGGAAAAAAACTCTCAACCATACTGCGACTTAAACCAATAATTTCTAAATTTCTACCACCTCTATATGAACTAATAATTGATATACCCATTTTGCTAATTATTTTTCTTAAACCCTTTTCTATAGCTTTTTTATAATTAGCTAGAAGAGTTTGATATTTGATGTTTTGATAAATATTTTTATTTAACCTATCGCAGACTATTTTTTCTATAAGGGCTGCATTTACTGTAGTAGCGCCAACTCCAATAAGTACAGCAAAGTAATGAACATCCAAGCATTCAAGAGATGAAACATTCAAAGAAGTAAAAGTTCTTAAATTATTTTTTATAAGATAACTATGTACGGCACTGGTTGCTAAAATCATTGGTAAAGAAATTCGATCTTTATTAACATTCTTGTCTGAAATAATTAGATGCTGAGATCCTGATCTTACTGCTTGCTCTGCCTCTGAACATATTCTTTGAATTTCATTTAAAAAATTTGTTTCATCGTTACGATCATACGTACAGTCGATTTCGGTAGTAAGCTGACCTAGGTGCTCTTTTAAAGTTTCAAGTTCATTATCTAACAAAATAGGGCTTTGCAATAAAACTAAATTACATTGCTCAGAGTCTTCCTCCGCTATATTACCTAAATTACCAAGGCGAGTTTTTAAACTCATTACAACTTGTTCTCTCAGACTATCGATTGGAGGATTTGTAACCTGACTAAAGTTTTGTTTGAAAAAACTATGAAGTCCACGATAGCGCTCAGTTAAAACACTTAAAGGAGTATCGTCTCCCATTGAGCCAGTAGCTTCCTGACCAGTTTTTACCATTGGATCTAGGATTAAATCTAAGGTTTCAAATGATAAATTAAAAGATTTTGCTAATTGATAATATTTTTGATCAATAGCTTCCTTTGGCTGAGAAATTTGCTTATCTGCTAAGATATTATCAAGATTAATAGTTTTTTTATTCCACTCTGAATAATCCTGTCGTTGACTTAATATTTTTTTTAGCTCATCGCTTTTATAAAACTTTTTTTCTTGATAATTAACAGCAATTAGTTCACCTGGACCGACTCTGCCTTTTTTTAATATATTTTTTTCTTCTACATTAATCATTCCAACTTCAGAGCCTGAAATTAATAATCCATCGTTTGTTAAAATATACCTTAGAGGACGAAGGCCATTTCTATCCATTCCAGAAATTATCCAATCACCAAAGTTTCCACAAACTGCTGCAGGACCATCCCAAGGCTCTATTACAGCATTACAATATGCGTACATATTCTTCAAATCATCAGACATATCTGACCTATTAGACCACGACTCAGGTATGATCATAGATTTGGCCATTGGTAAATCTCTATCAGTTTGAACTAAAAGCTCAAAAGCTCCATCTAATGATGCAGAGTCAGAAGCATCTGAGTCAAGAATAGGCTTAAGATCATTAATTCTTTCATTAAAAAAAGGGTGTGTAATTCTAGGCTCATGCGCGCTCATCCAGTTGATATTACCTTTGAGCGTATTAATTTCACCATTATGAGCAAGAACTCTAAATGGTTGTGCTAAAGACCATGTAGGGAATGTATTTGTTGAATAGCGTTGATGATAGATAGCAAACTTTGATTTGAAGTCTTCATCCAAAAGATCAGGATAGAATTCCGACAACTGCTCAGCAAGAAACATGCCTTTGTAAACAATAGTCTCCGTAGAAAGTGAACAAATATAAAAGTCATTAATATTAAGAGCCTTAATTTTATTTTCAATTCTACGACGAGTTAAATATAATTTTTTTTCAAGATCAGATTGAGAATCTTTAGGGGAAAAAATAATCTGCTCAATTTCTGGTTTGGTGTAATTAGCTTTTTCACCAATAATTTCTGTGTTAACTGGGACTTGTCTCCAGCCAAACAAATTCATTCCCGCTTTTATAATTTCATATTCTACGATTGCTCTACATTTTTCTTGCGCTCCAAAATCTCTTTTTGGAAGAAAAATCATACCTACTCCAATGAGGCTATCTTCACTAGGCATATGGCCAGTTTTAAGTATTTGCTTTCTAAAAAAAGAGTTGGAAACTTCTAGCATAATGCCAGCACCATCACCCGTCTTTCCGTCAGCGTCTACCGCACCTCGATGAAAAACAGCTTTTAGAGCCTCTACACCTTTTTCAACTATATCTCTTCTTGATACTCCCTCGATTGAAGCTACTAATCCAACTCCGCAGTTGTCGTGCTCAAATTCTTCTTTGTAAACGTTGTTATTTTTAAGTTTTTCCCTATTTTTTAAATATGTTTCGACTTCGATGTTGATCATGATGCTTTTTTTATTTGAAGATTTTGTAGATATTGATGAATAGATTTAGCCACTTCTCTTCCATCGTGTATCGCCCATACCACCAATGACGCTCCTCTTACGATGTCTCCAGCAGCAAATATTTTTGGGTTACTTGTTTGAAACTTTTTAAAGTCCACTTTAAGAGTATTCCAACTTGTAAGCTCTAAGTTAGTTTTAAATTGAGAATTCAAATCATCAGGCTCAAAACCTAAAGCTTGGATAATAAGATCACTTTTTATTTGTTTCTCGATTCCAGTGTCTATTGGTTTTCTTCTACCAGTTTCATCAGCCTCACCAAGAGTTGCAATTTTATAACTTAAGCTTGAGGCAAGCTTATTTTCTGTGATTAATTTTGAGGGCACTGAAAGCCAATTAAATTTGACACCTTCTTGTTCAGCATTTAAAACTTCACGAGCAGAACCTGGCATATTTTCTTTATTTCTTCTATACAGACAGGTCACTTCTTTTGCATTTTGACGAATTGCAGTACGAACACAATCCATAGCAGTGTCACCACCACCGATAACTACTACATGCTTATCTTTTGCATTTAAATTTGCATTAGGTGAGGGATTATCCCCTAGACCTACTTTGTTACTTTCGATTAGAAAGTCTAGGGCAGGTAAAGAGTTTTCAATATTAGACGTTTCAATATCTAATTTTCGTGCTTTGTAAACACCAGTGGCTACTAAAATAGCATCATAATCTTTTTCTAAATCTTGAAAGGAAATATCCTTGCCAATGTCTTGGTTAACATGAAATTTAACACCACTTTCAGTTAACCATTGTGTTCTTCTTTCAACAATATTTTTGTCTAATTTAAAATTAGGGATGCCGTAAATCATTAAACCGCCAACACGATCGTGCTTTTCAAATACATCAACTTGATAGCCATTTTGCACTAGATAAGATGATGCTGCCATACCAGCAGGACCTGAACCAATAATAGCAATTTTTTGTTTTAAGGAATTGTTAGGTTGTAAATTTTTTACCCATCCCTTTTCAAATGCAACTTCAGTCAAATATTTTTCTAAGTTTCCAATAGTAATTGCTCCAAAACCAGCTTGTTCAACTACACAGTTTCCTTCACATAAACGATCTTGAGGACAAACTCGTCCACAGACCTCAGGAAATACATTTGTTGAGGAAGAAATTTGATATGCCTCTTCTAGTCTACCTTCAGCAATATATCTTAACCAATCAGGTATATTATTATTAAGTGGGCAGTGGATTTGACAAAAAGGTACTCCACATTGGGAGCATCTTGACGATTGTTCTATCGATGTCTTAGAATCAAACTGACTGTATATTTCTTGAAAATCCTTTATCCTCTTTTCAGGTTCAGTTTTTTGTGGATTCTTAGGATTTTTTTTATGGAACTCTAACATGATAATAAATTATTACTTTAATTACGCTTATTCTAAACGGATGAAATTTATAACTACTGAATCGATATTTGTAAATTCTTAAATGATAATAAATTATGACTAATTATATCTTTTATCCAATTTATTCCATAATTCAGGGAATAACTGAATTCATCCCTATTAGCTCTAGCGGTCATCTGAATATTTTAGAAATAATTGTGAATAACGAAAACTCAAGAAATTTATTATATGAAACCACTGCTCATATGGCTTCATTATTAGCTCTTTTACTATATTTATTAAAAAATGATCATTTTAGTAAGGCTAATATTAAATTAAATTTTATTCCAATTACACTTGCAACTATTCCAGCAGTAATAGTGGGTTTAACTTTGATAACTTTACAATATGATTTTGTAAATATTAAGCTGATAGGCATAACTTCAATTGTAGGTGCAATTTTATTGTATATCTCAGATATAAAGATTTTTCATAAGATGAAAATTGAGAGTCTGCAATTAAGATTTATCATTGCCGGTCTCTTTCAATGTCTTGCTTATCTCCCAGGATTTAGTAGATCGGGCAGCTGCATAATTGCTTTTAGACTATTAGGTGAAACAAGGAAATCATCATCAGTTAAAAGTTTATATCTTGGCATCCCAATAATTTTACTTTCATTTATTTCCAATCTTAGAAACTTGGAGAGTATTTCATTAGATTATAATTTATTAATAATTTTTTTTGTTACTTTTATCACAGCATATCTGACTTTAATTTTTTTTATTAATTTCATTAATAAAATTGGATTCAAGCCATTCGTAATTTATAGAATTATTTTAGGAGTGTTAATTCTCGTTTTATTTTAATTAGACTCTGTCTAAAAATTTATCTAAATAGATTGTAGTAATGGTCTTCATATTAGATAAATCCTTTTCAATAATCTGAGTAACCAATTTTTCACTTCCTTCAGAAATACTATCATGCGATAGAGATAAAAATTGGTCATATGTAAATAAAGGATTAGGTAATTTTTCCATTAACTTACCCTGAATGATTGCAAAAAAAGAGGGAATATTAATAAATCGAGCAGGCTTATCTAGAGTAGTTAAAATATGATTTAGAATTTCCTTGAAAGAAAAAACTTCACTACCAATAGCAGGAATGTTTATATTTTTATATTTTTCAAAATTTTGTAAAAGCTTTAAAAGCAATAATGATAAATCATTTACATAAATTGGCTGAAACTTTGTTTTGCCTTTTTTATATAAAGGCAGAAAAGGTAATATTTTTGCCATCTTACCAAATTGATTAATAAAATTATCTTCTTCTCCGAAGACTATACTTGGTCGAACAATAATATGATTAGTGTTATTATTCTCAATAAACTCTTCTCCCATCTTTTTAGACATTAAGTAATTAGATTTTGTATTAAATGTTGAGCCTAAACTTGATATGTGAAGAAAAGGCTTATTATACTTTTCTGTAAGAACTGAAATTTTCTTGGGCAAAAGGAAGTGAGCTAACTCAAATGACATGTTGGATTTTTCAAATAAAAGCCCAACAAGATTGATTACGTAATCACTTTTTTTAATTAACTCCTCCAAATTAGATAAATTGTGTAATTCGAAATCAACTACTTCAATTTGTCCAATATCACCTGATAGGATATTTCTCTTAACTCTTGAAGGGTTTCTGGTGGGACAAATTAAACGATTTCCTTGAGATAAAAGTCTTTTTACAAGACTTCTGCCAATAAAACCTGTGGAACCAAATATAAGTATATTTTTATTTCTCATTGCAATATCTATCTTATATAAATATAAGTCCTACGATGTCAAATTATCAATTATTCCAAAATGACCTACCCACACAAGTGTTAAAATCATTTAAAGGCGATATATCTATAGATACCGAAACTCTTGGATTAAACATCAAAAGAGATCGCTTGTGTTTAGTGCAACTAAGAAATGAATCAAATAAGAAAATCTATTTAATAAAATTTGACTCGAAGCCATTAGCCAAAAATTCAAAAAATTTAAAAATACTTATGGAGAATAAATTTCTTACTAAAATTTTTCATTATGCAAGATTTGATGTTGCTATTTTAAAAGAAAATTTGAATATCAATGTTAAAAATATTTTTTGTACAAAAGTAGCGTCTAAGCTTACTAGAACCTATTCTTCAAAACATGGATTAAAAGATCTTGTTAAAGAAATACTTAATATTGAATTAGATAAAAATGAACAAACTTCTGATTGGGGTAAAAAAAAATTAACAAAGCAGCAAATTCAATATGCGATGAATGACATACTTTATTTATCAAAATTAAAAAATGATATGGAAGAAAAATTATTAGATCTTAAAAGATTAAAAACTTTTAACTCTATTATGAAATTTATGGACACTAGAGTAGAGTTAGATTTAATGGGCTGGGAGAATTCAGATATATTTGCACATAAATAGCTCTATGAATAAATCCAGAATAATAAAAACAGGAATGACTGTTTTAAACATTGAAGCAAATGCAATTAGTAAACTATCCAAAGGCTTAGATAATGAATTTTACAAAGCTGTAAGTTTAATAATTAGCCTCAAAGGAAAATTAATTGTTTCAGGTGTGGGCAAAAGTGGAAATATAGCAGCAAAGTTAGCTGCTTCCTTTACATCTACTGGTGTGCCATCAGTTTTTTTAAATCCAGTTGATGCAAGTCATGGAGATATGGGCATTGTAAATAAAGAAGATATTTTAATAGCCTTATCAAATTCTGGGGAGTCTCATGAATTATCTGATCTTTTAGATTTTGCAAAAAAAAAACAAATTAAAATAATCTCTATAACTTCTAATAAGAATAGTCTTTTGTCAAAAAACTCAGACATTACTCTTTTACTACCTAAGCATAAAGAAGCAGATAAGTTCAATACTATACCAACAACATCAACAACTCTTAGTCTATCTTTAGGCGATGCTTTATGCTGCTCTGTGCTTGATATTAGAAATTTCGATAAAAAATCTTTCAAAGAACTTCATCCAGGTGGAAAAATTGGTAAAAAATTAAAAACCCTCAATGAAATTATGGATAGAGATATACCGACCATTGATGATAAAGCATCCATCAAAGATGCAGTTTTAATAATGACAGAAAAAAAATATGGTTGTGCAGTTATGATTGATAAAAATAAAAGGATTAAAGGAATATTAACGGATGGAGATTTAAGAAGATCAATAAATCAAATAGAATTAAATGACAATGTAAAATCGATAATTAAAAATAAGCCCATTACTGCAAAAAAAAATTATTTAATTTCTTCAGCTGTAGCTTTAATGAATAAAAATGCCATTACTAGTCTTATTATAGCTGATAGAAATATACCCATTGGGATTGTAAATTTAAAACAATGTATAGATAATGAATAAAATTATTCCAAAAATTATAAATATATCAATTTTTATGGCTCTTTGTTTTCAAGCCTTTATCTACTACTACAATACAAAGCCCTCTAACAAAGTATTCACCCAAAAAAGTATATCAGTTGAAAATTTCTCTAGTATTGTTTTATCTAAATCAGGAATAACAAAAATTGGCTCAGAAAAATTAAACAAAATTGATGATAATAATATTTATTTACAAGGCTCATCTTATCTTGAAAATAAAGAATATAAAATTTATGGAAGTGACATATCTATCGATATGAAAGAAGAGATATCTTTAAGCGATCAAAGTGTTGAGGTTATAAATTCAATGGGGACATTAAGTGCACAAGGCTTTAAAAATTTTGACACAAAAGGAAAAATTATTTTTGAAGGAGAGGTAACTTTCAAAAGCCATGAATAAGCTTATATATATTTTTTTAGCTTTTTTTTATGTTGGTATAGCTTATTCTGAGAGCTCTGTTAAGGCTGGAAAGAGTTTAATTTGGGACTCGGAAAATAAATCTTATACAGCCAATGGCAATGTAGAATTTCAAAATGATAAATTTATTGCTTATGCTGACAAAATGATTGCTCGTTATGTTGAGAAAAAAAATAAGGAAATATTCACCATTGTTGAACTTTTTGAAAATGTCAAAATAGAATTTGAAAATGAGGTTTTTAGAGGAAACCATGCTATTTATACACGTGACGACAATATTATAAAACTTACTGGCGATGTTTCTATCGAGTCTCCAACAAGATTGCTGACTGGTTATGAATTAGTTGCAGATATAGACAATAATAAAAGGATTTTAAACTCTGCAAATGATGACTCACTCGTTGAGGTTCTTTTAGATAATAATGCAAACAATTAAGCTTCATCAAATTAGTAAAAGCTTTAAAACTAAGCAGGCCTTAAAAGATATTAATATTGAGTTTTTTAACAATAAAGTTAACGGTCTTCTAGGGCCTAATGGCAGTGGCAAAACTACATTATTTAATATAATTGTAGGCTTCCTATCTCCAGATGGTGGGAAAATTATATTAGATAGTAAAGATTTAACATCACTCAGTCTAAGTATGAGATCTAAGCTAGGCATCTCTTATCTCCCTCAAGAGGCTTCAATCTTTAGAGACATGAATGTCTATGACAATATTCATTGTATTGCAGAATTATTTCATGAAAAAAAAAAGTCTATTGAAATTACGAATAGTCTAATCAAGCAATTTTCCCTTCAAGGGTTTCAAAAAACTAAAGGTAAACTTTTGTCTGGAGGTGAAAGAAGAAGAACAGAAATTGCAAGAGCACTTGCTAGTAACCCTAAGTTTTTACTCCTTGATGAGCCTTTTGCAGGAATAGACCCAATAGCAATTGAAGAAGTAAAAAAAACTATTTCTTTATTAAAAAAATTAAACATTGGAATTATTATTACTGATCATAATGTCAAAGAGGCTCTTAGCATTGTAGACTATGGCTATATTATCTATAATGGTGAGATTATTAAATCTGGCAGCCCAAAAGAAATAATCTCAGATAAATTTGTGAAAAAAATATACCTAGGTGAAAATTACCAATAATATTAAATATGACTATTAACTGTAAAAAAAAAATAAAAGGTACCTACTTCCCCCCGGGAGATAAATCCATTAGTCATCGTATATTAATACTCACTGGACAAGCCGTTGGAGAGTCTCAGATCTCTAACCTTTTAGAGGGCGAAGATGTTTTAAATACCCTTAAAGTCATGAAAATGTTGGGGGCAAATATAAAAAAAAAAGAGGGAAAATATATTGTTTTTGGACTTCCTCCAGGCGCATTATTTGAACCCACTAAATCTCTTGATTTTGGAAATTCTGGAACAGGAATAAGACTTTTATCAGGAATTATCTCTTCAAATAATATAAAAGCAAAATTAATAGGAGATAAATCTCTCAGCGCTCGTCCAATGAGAAGAGTTACCGATCATCTTAAAAAAATTGGCGCCATTATAAAACTCCGAAAGGACTCCTTCCCTCCAATAAGCATTCAAGGAGTTGGCGATGCGGTACCTTTCAAATATGATATATTAATTCCCTCAGCTCAAATTAAAAGTGCCATCATGTTATCTGCTTTAAATACAAAAGGATTAGTAGAAATAAAAGAGTACAAATCAACTAGAGACCATACTGAAAATATGCTCAAAGCAATGGGATACAATATTCGGGTCAAAGAAGATTTAACTCATCGATATATTAAGATGAAAAATGATAAGGATTTAAAAAATATCAAATATAATGTTCCAGGTGATCCATCATCAGCAGCTTTTTTTATAACAGCTGCATGTTTAAAACCTGGGTCAAAATTAGTTATCAAGAATATGCTTTACAATAAAACTCGAATTGGATTCATTAAAACGTTAAAAAAAATGGGAGCTGAAATTCAAGTTATCAATAAACGCAAAGTTAATTTTGAAATTCTAGCTGATTTGAAAATTGATCAAAAAAAATTTTTAAAGCCAACAATTTTGGAAGCAAACAATGTTCCTTTACAAGTTGATGAAATTCCAATTTTGTCTATTGCAGCTTCCTTTGCTGGTGGAAAAAGTGTTTTTAAAGGGCTTAAAGAGTTAACTGTTAAAGAAAGCAATAGACTAGAACTAGTTCACCAAAATCTGAAAAATATGGGTGTTAAGTCTGAAGTAAAAGGTTTTGATTTGCATATTTATGGCAACTATGAGTTAAAAAAAGGAGGAGCAAAAATAATCCATCATCACGATCATCGCATAGTGATGTCCTTTTATATAGCAAACTTAATTTGTATCAAAAATAACGTTATTAAGGATAAATCGAGTGTAAAAACAAGTTATCCGTCTTTTTTCAAAGATACCGGAAAATATTTCCATTAATTTTCCTTGAAAAAGGCCTATAAAACTTTAAAAAAACCTCACTACTTTGAAAGGTAAATAATGACATATGATATCTAATGACGATTATAGCAAACTGCTAGACCAACAATTCGAAACCAAAAGTAATATTTCTGCAAATAAAATAATTTCTGGAACAATTTTAAAAGTCAGCGATCAATACGTGACCGTTGATATTGGATACAAAAGCGAAGGGCAAATCCCTAAAGAAGAATTTCAAAATACCGGATCCTCTGATGATTTAAAAGAAGGACAAGCAATTGAAGTCTTTATTGAAAAATTAGAAGATAGAGAAGGAAATGTAAGGCTCTCTCATGAAAAAGCTATCAAAATGAAATCATGGGAAAAATTACAAAAACTTTATGATAACAAAGAAAGAGTTAAAGGCTTTATTGTGGGTAAGGCAAAAGCAGGTTTATATGTAAAGATAATGGGAACCAATGCCTTTCTTCCATTAAGTCAGATTGATGTTAGACCTGTCAGAGATGTCAGCCATTTAATTAAAACAGAAGAAACTTTTGAGATCTTAAAGATGGATTACTCAAAAGGCAATATTGTTGTCTCTCGAAAGGCAATACTAGAAGAAAAACAAAAAGTTATAAAAAACGAAATTTTAGAAAAATCTAAAACTGACTCAGTTGTCAATGGTAGAGTTAAAACTTTTACTGATTATGGAGCTTTCGTAGACCTTGGTGGGATAGATGGCTTAGTGCATTTGAGTGATATATCATGGAGTAGAATTGGTCACCCCTCAGATGTTTTAGAAGTAGGTAAAACTTATGAATTTAAAATCCTTAAGGTATCTGATGACTCAGATAAAATTAGTCTTGGTTACAAACAACTTAAAGATGACCCTTGGGCTAAAATTGAAGATAAAATAACTCTTAACGAAATCTATGATGGTAAAATTACACACATCACTGACTATGGAGCTTTTGTCCAATTAACTGAAAAAGATTTAGAAGGACTAGTCCATTCGAATGATATTAGCTGGACAAAGAAGAATATCCATCCTAACAAAATTTTAGAAGTTGGATTTAATATTCGCGTTAAAGTTCTTGAAATTGACAGAGAAAAGAAGCGTATCAGCTTAGGCATCAAACAAACAGAAGCCAATCCTTGGGAAAATATTCTTAGTGAGTATAAAAAAGATCAAACAATTGAGACTGAAATTAAAAATATCACTGAATTTGGTATCTTTGCAAAGTTAAACGACAACATTGATGGTCTAATTCATAAAAACGACTTATCATGGACTGACTCCAATGGTGACAGAACTTTAAAGAAGTATCAAAAAGGTCAGAATATTGAAGTCAAAATTCTTGAAATTGACCCTGAGAAGGAGAAAATTAGCTTTGGTATCAAACAATTAACACCAGATCCTTTTCATGAATTTTTTAAAGATAAAAACAAAGGCGATATTGTATCTGCTACAATCACCAAGATCAGCAACAACGGTATTGATGTGGAAGTTTCAAATTTTATTGAAACAACAATTCGAAGAAAAGAACTCTCAAAAAATAAAGAAGAGCAAAATATTTCTCGTTATAATGAAGGTCAAAAAATTGACGCCAAGATTAGCTCCGTTGACTTAACTAATAGAAAGTTTGCTTTATCAATCCGCCAATTAGAAATTGATGAAGAGCAAAGTCTGTTAGAAAAATATGGATCAAAATCTTCTGGTTCAGTTTTAGGTGATATTTTAGGTAAGGCTTTGGATGAAGACAAGGACACCAAAGCAGAATAAATCAGACCTTTTAAAGTCCTTTTTGCAATCTGAAAATGATTTAACTCCACAGATCAATGAAGCTATTTTTAATAGGTTCTTTGATCTGCTGGAAGAGTCATTAACAAAACATCAAACAATTGAATTAAGAAACTTTGGAGTGTTCAGATCAAAGTTGATGCCATCACGCTACGGCTCTGATCCCAGAAATAAAAAGAAAATATATATACCTGCAAAATGGAAAGTATCTTTTAAAATTAGTGAAAATTTAAATAGAAAACTTAATGAAGAAATTTAAAGCATTTATTGCCCTTGATAGTAAAACAAATATAGAGAATTTACGTGTTGTAAAAAAACTCTATCCCTATGTTTGTGGATTCAAAGTTGGTTATCGCTCTTTTTATAACTCTAATGCTGATAAACTAATAAAAGAAATCAAAAAAAATAAATCAAAGCTTTTTCTAGATCTAAAACTCCATGATATCCCCAATACAGTAGGCAGTGCAATTGAATCATTATCTAAGATAAATCCAGACTTTTTAACAGTCCATATATCAGGTGGGAAAACAATGTTGGAATATGCATTGGCTACAATCAAAAAGAAAAAATTGAAAACAAAGCTATTGGGTGTCACTCTTTTGACTAGCCTTGACAGCAAAGATAGTCGAGGAATTTATGCTGAAGATAATACAAATAAACTAGTTAAAAAATTTGCTACTTTAGCCAGTAAATCAGGAATAAATGGAATAATTTGCTCAGGCAATGACCTATTAGAGGTGAAAAAATTTAAAAATTTAATCAAAATCACACCTGGAGTTAAAATGTTCAGTAGAAAAGATGATCAAAAAAGAGTTACCTATGTTCATGATGCTCTTGATTCAGGTGCAGATTATGTTGTTATTGGTAGAGAGTTAATAAACAACAAAGATCCTCGATCTCTTCTACAAAGCTATTATGAAAAAAATCAAAATCAAAATTTGTGGACAAACTAATCCAGCAATAATTGAACATTGTTTGAATATTGGAGTTGATCAACAAGGTTTAATTTTTTATGAAAAAAGTCCAAGAAACCTAGAGTATGGAACTCTGCAAATAATTAATCAATATTTTCAAAGTTATAAAAACAAATTTGTAGGAGTTTTTGTAAATCCGACACTTAAAGAAATTGAAGAGAAGTTAAATGTGTTTGACTTCAATACTATTCAATTACATGGAAGTGAAAACCAAAGTACTATTAATGAAATATATCATCATTTTAAAAAAGATATTTATAAATCAATCTCCCCAATAAATTTTCAAAATACAACTCTTAAAAATGTTGTAAAATTCTTAATTGAAGGTGACCCCTCTAAAAATGATCAACCTGGAGGTAATAATAAAACTTGGAATTGGAATGACTTTGAAAACTCTCAAGATCTACCCTTCATTTTATCAGGAGGATTGAATCAAGATAATTTATCTCAGGCAATTAACTTAACAGGTGCTAATTTTGTTGATATAAATTCAGGCGTAGAAAAAATACAAGGTGAAAAAGACCTTTCATTAATTGATAGCTTAATTTCATCCCTAAAAAATGAATAGATATAATGAACCAAATACTCTGGGCCGCTTTGGCGATTATGGAGGAATGTATGTCTCAGAAACATTAATGCCTTTACTTCTTGATCTAGATAAATCTTATCAAAAGATTCAAAAAGATAAAAAATTTCAAAAAGAACTCTCTGATTTATTTAAAAATTACGTTGGAAGACCTTCCTCTCTTCATTATGCCAAAAATTTATCCTCATACATTAATGGACCTAAAGTTTATTTTAAAAGAGATGAGCTAAATCATACGGGAGCTCATAAGATTAATAATTGTCTTGGACAAATACTACTTGCCAAGAAGATGGGTAAAACGAGAATTATTGCTGAAACTGGCGCTGGTCAACATGGGGTTGCAACTGCTACAGTTTGTGCTTTATTTGGGCTCCCATGTAATATTTATATGGGATCAAAAGATATTGAGCGTCAAAAACCAAATGTTTTTAGAATGAAGCTATTAGGAGCTAATATCATTCCAGTAGAATCAGGAAGTAAATCTCTAAAAGATGCGATGAATGAAGCATTACGAGATTGGATTAAAAACGTTCGAGATACTTTTTATATTATTGGTTCAACTGCTGGTCCTCACCCATACCCTAAAATGGTTCGAGACTTTCAATCAATTATTGGAAAAGAAGCTCGTGAGCAAATTTTAAAAGCTGAAAAAAAACTTCCCGACTATCTTATAGCTTGTGTGGGTGGTGGTTCAAATGCAATGGGTTTATTTTATCCTTTTCTTAATGATAAAGAGGTAAAAATTATTGGAGTCGAAGCAGCTGGAAAAGGCCCTAAAACTAATCAGACAGCTGCTACAATGACTTCTGGTACGCCTGGTATCCTCCATGGGAGCTATAGCTACGTACTCCAAGATAATGATGGGCAAATTAAAGAAGCGCACTCTATTTCTGCAGGACTTGATTACCCAGGTGTAGGACCAGAACATTCTTACTTAAAAGATATAAAAAGAGCTAAGTATTTCGGCGTAACCGATAAAGAGGCATTAAGTGCTTTTCAATTATGCTCTAAATTAGAGGGAATTATCCCAGCTCTCGAACCCTCTCACGCATTAGCCTACCTTATAAAAGCTTTTAAAAATAAACAAAAAGGTAAAACAGTGATTTTAAATTTATGTGGTAGGGGTGATAAAGATTTATTTACCGCCGCAAAAGCAATTGGATTTGATGCAGATGAATAGATTAGACAGCCTACCCTCAAAAAAAATTTTATCATTGTTTATGACCTGTGGCTTCCCTAACCTCTCACATAGTAAAAAAATTTTTCAAGAAATTTTATCCCATCAACCTGATATTATTGAATTTGGTCTTCCTTTTTCAGATCCTATGGCTGATGGTCCTGTTATTCAAGAGTCTAGCAAGATAGCCTTAAAGGCTAAAATTACCACTAAGCAATCTCTAAGTCTTATCAAACAATTGCGAAAAGAAAGTAATCAAACATCTTTTGTAATTATGTGTTATTTAAATACGGTTCAAAAATATGGAGTCAAAAAATTCATATCAGATATCAAAGGTGTAGTTGATGGGATTATCTTAGTTGATTTACCTTTTGAAGAAGAAAATGAAACTAAAAAACTTTTAGATCAAAATAACGTTCATTTAATTAAACTTATATCTCCCATGACAGATAAGGCAAGATCACAACGCTTACTCAAAGAAGCTAAAGGATTTGTTTATTATATATCTGCAACAGGAATTACTGGATCTAATAAACTTGATTATTCAGAAATTAATAAAAATGTATCTTCTCTCAAAAAACAGACAAAAACTCCTGTGCTTGTTGGTTTTGGAATAAAGTCTCGAAAAGATGTACTCGCTATATCTAATAAAACTAATGCTGATGGAATAATTATTGGATCTGCTCTTATAAAATTATATTTTGACTCCAAGATGAATTTTAAAAAATATCTTATAGATTTGAGAAAGTTTATTAACGAGGTGAAAGTTTAAACATGAATTGGTTAACAGATTTTGTAAAACCAAAATTAAGCTCTTTAGTAAATAAAAAACAAGAAAATTCTGATCTTTGGACTACATGCTCAAAATGTAATCTTATGCTCTATAAATCAGAGCATGAAAAAAATTTATATGTTTGTAGCCACTGTGATCATCACCTTTACATTGATTTTAAAAGTCGTTTCGAACAATTATTTGACGATCAACACTATGATTTGATTGATATTCCTATAGAAAATAATGACCCACTTCAATTTAAAGATATTAAAAAATACACTGATCGACTGAAAGCCGCTCAACAAAAAACCAATCAAAAAGATGCAGCCATTTTAGCAACTGGTAAAATTGGAGGACAAACTGTTTGCATATTTCTTTTAGATTTTAGTTTTATGGGAGGTTCAATGGGACAATACGTAGGTGAAGCCTTTAAAATTGGTTGCCAAAAGTCTGTAGAACTTCAATGCCCTTTTATTTCTATTGCATCATCAGGTGGCGCTAGAATGCAAGAAGGAATCGTAAGCTTGATGCAACTTCCAAAAACAGTGGCTGCTGTTAATTTATTAGATCAAAAAAAAATACCATTTATAAGTATTCTGACCCATCCTACTACCGGAGGTGTTAGTGCCTCTTTTGCAATGCTTGGTGATATCATAATTGCTGAAAAAGGAAGTATGATTGGCTTTGCCGGCAAAAGAGTCATAGAAAAAACAATCAATGAACAACTTCCTGAAGACTTCCAAACAGCTGAGTACCTTCTCGAACATGGGATGATTGATATGGTAGTCCATAGAAAAGAATTACGTGAAACACTTTCACGAGTTCTATCATTTCTTAAAAAATAAATTCTTTGAAAGACCCCATCTTCAAAAGGCTTTTACAGCTTCATCCTAAATTTTCAGATTTATCTCTTGGCCGCATTAATCAACTATTAAAGAAAATTAATTTTAATGAAAAGAAATTACCAAAGGTTATCCATATTGCTGGGACGAATGGTAAAGGATCCACTGCTGCAATTTTAAAATCTATCATTAACCAACATGGTTATTCTACTCATGTATATACAACTCCTCACCTAGTTAACTTTAATGAACGTATTCAATTAAACTCTAAAAATATTTCTAATAAGAAGTTATTGGAATACCTTCGTTATTGTGAAAAAAAAAATGAAGGAAAGCTTATAACATTTTTCGAAATTACTACTGCTGCCGCATTCAAAGCTTTTCAAGATCATAAAGCTGACTTTTTAATTTTAGAGGTTGGGTTAGGAGGGAGGTTCGATGCTACAAATATCGTAAAACTTCCAAAATTTGCAGCAATTACACCAATTTCAATTGATCATCAGGATTTTCTTGGAAGCTCTTTGAATCAAATTGCTTTTGAAAAGTTAGGGATACTCAATAATAAGAGTATTAATTATATAAATAAACAAAAACCAAATGTAATGAATTTTATTCATTCAGAGATTAAAAGAAGGAAATTAAAAGCTGAGTTTTTTGGAAATGACTGGAAAATTAAATCTAACCACTATTTATCAGATAATATCAATATTGATTTATCTTATCTCAGCCTTCGAGGAAAACATCAAAAAATAAATGCAGGTCTAGCAATACATTTAGCTAAAAATATTCTCATAGATAAATTAAATATAACTCAAACTCATAAAGCTCTCTCTCTTTGTCAATGGGCTGGTAGAATGCAGCCAATTACAAATGGGTTATTCTTTAAAAGACTAAAGAATTTTAAAGATATAACTTTAGATGGGTTTCATAATATTGATGGTATGAACGCACTAATTAAGAACCTTCCTATCAATCGAAAAATTTTGATTTGCTCTTTTCTGAATAATAAAAAATATACCCAAATGTTGACTAAGTTATCTCAAAACTTCCAAAAAATTATAGTGATTCAAATGAATGAAGAGAATTCAATTACAGAAAAAGACCTTCCAATTAATTTGGAATTGATATTTTGTCCATCTTTAGAAAGTTCTTTAAAACTAATTAACCAATATTCTAATTCTCAAACGTCAATCTATTTTGGTGGTTCATTATATTTTATTGGAGAGTTTTTAAAACTTAATCAGTCCAAGTGAAATTTAATCACCTACTAATTACCCTTTTTGTGATGTTCTTGTTTGGTAGCTCCTATCCCATAGGAAAAATAGGCCTTAACCAAGAGCTCTCTCCTTTAATTTTCTCTCTTATTCGAATTTTGATGATGGCTATATTTCTTTTTCCTTTTTTAAGATTTAACAGTATGAAAAATGATAACTTCAAATTTATTATTTTTTATGGCTTTTTGATGGGTCTAGGTCTCTATCCTTTTATGTATCTCTCTTTGGCGCATACTACCTCGACTTCCTCGATGATTTTAGTGATGCAATTTTCAATTCCGTTTGGTGTCATTGCAGGTTCAATTTATTTAGGAGAAATCGTGTCTTTTAAAAGATGGCTTTTAATTAGTTTTGTTTTATTGGGTTTATCTATCATATGCTTTGATCCCATTGTCTTTCAATCACCTTACAGTTTAATGCTAGGGTGCTTGGCTGCAATTTCTTATGGACTTGCCTCGATGATGTCAAGAAAACTAGTGAATTTTAATGCATTAGAAGTCAATGGATGGATGGCGATAACCACATTACCCATCATGACTTTGCTGGCTTTCATTTTTGAAAATCAAGAATTCAAGGTTATTTTACAGCACTCGTGGCTGGACTATTTACCAGCTATATATACAGGTGTAGCTGTGTCTTGCGGAGCGCAAGTTTTAATGTTTTGGTTATACAAACACTACAGTGTGCAGACAGTACTACCTTTTTATAGTTTATTTCCTATCTTTGGAATAGGACTAACAATAATTTTAATTAAAGAACCTATATCTCTTTATATTATCTTAGGGAGTATCATAGTCATAACTGGAAATTATTTATTACAAAAAACAAAATAATTAATTAAATACTTTAATTGTTAAGGTATCCTGAAAAACTAATTGATTGGGATAATTGTTCTTGATGAAATCAATTCCCTCCTCTATCTCTTTTTCTTTTAAGTCTAAAAGTACAGTCATAAATCTATTTCTGATCATTTCTAAATACTCTTCTAATGAGATTTTTACGTTATAGTTAAAATTTTTAAACTTCATTAAATGAAAGTTATCAGTTAATTCATCTAATAAAAGTTGATGAGTTTTTAGTGATTGATTGAGTTTATTTTCCATTAAAGGAAATAATGGGATTTCTGTTTGATCATTCATATGAATAAATACTATATGGGCATTTTTATTGATGTTATTTTTTATATCATGATAAAAATTTTTTCTTTCATCAAAAGTCAATAAGTGCAGTACCTGTTTTAAAATCACTAAATCAAATTGTGAATTGTTTTCGTTAAGAAATGAATTAACGGGAGAATGGAATATTTTGACATTTTGTGGAATAAAATTATCATGCTTTACAGGTTCAACGCCAACTGGTTGATTAATCAAATTTATATTAAGGGTCAAGGTCTCAAGGAGATGTCCCCTGCCGCATCCAACATCAAGAATTTTTTTATCTTCTGTAATTTCTAAAAACTCAATTAATTGACTCGATAGATCTTGAAAGTATTCTTTGGAGGAAAGCCATGAGGACCGATCCCAGTTATAACAAGGGCTATTCATAAAAAGAGCAAAATAAAGTAATTCACAAAAAAATATTCACATTTTTTTTTAAATTATTGTTTTTCAATACTTTTTTTATCACTTTTTTTTTAATCCAATGTGAAATTAGGGGGGTAAGAAGATAGGATTAACCTTAATCCTCCAAAAACCATTCTTGTGGTTTTACTGCAAGAATGGTTCTCCAAATCAAATCTTCGACTTATTCTTCCAATACAAAAAAATAGCTGCTATTTCATAGATTAAAAACCAAACCTGTCTTATTAACGGCAAACTCAAAATCTTAGATAAAAGTTTCCATTTTTTCATTTGGGACCACATTACTAAAAAAGATTCAGATCCCGAATAAAGAGCTCCTTGATGGTATACATGCATTCGACGAAAAAGTTTATCTTTGGATAAACTTGCTACGTGTTCATCTTTTGTTTCCGAAATATCCACATATGAAATTTCATTTTTTGTTTTTTTATAATGATTAATTTCTGCATTGCAGATATTACAAGAGCCATTGTAGTAAACCTTCATGATGATATGGGTGGAATTTTATTTCCCTTTTGAAATAAATCATAACCTCTCACTACAGCTGGACGCTGTGCAATCAATTCATACCAATTAGATAAATGTGGGTAATGATGCAACCCTATATCATGGATATTATGGCGAGCAATCCATGGGAAGGTTGCTATATCTGCAATAGAATATTCTCCTGCAAGATAAATATGATTTGATAAATGGTCATTTAAATTTTCATAAATAGTTTTTGTAATTTTAAAATAACGATCCTCACCAAATTTACTTTTTCCTGGATGGTAATGATGAAATTGATGATGTTGTCCTATCATGGGACCAATATATCCCATTTGGGCCATAAGCCATTGATTAGTTAAATCCTTATTCTCTCCATAAAATTGGTCAGAATAATTTGCTAAATAAATTAAAATAGCCCCAGACTCAAAATAACTTTGTCCAGTTTGTGAATTTCTTAAAACTGGTATTTTATTAAAGGGAGAAATTTTTTTGAAATCGTCTTTAAACTGATCTCCTTTTCCAATATCAATCAAGGTGACTTTGTATTCAGCTTGAATTTCTTCTAGCATTATAGAAACTTTGCGCGCGTTTGGAGTATCGTCGGCAAATAATTCAAACATTTAGATAATACTTGTAAGGTATTTATGAACAAAATACCCAATAACTAAAAGGGTAATGCCTAATCCATAAATCATCCAAAAATTCATGCTTAAGCTTTTGGCAAAAAAGAAGGGAACAAAAAACAAATAAGATACCGGAACTCCAATCAAAATACTTTTTGCGAAGATGACGGTATTTTCTGTATTTTTATGTTCTAAATAAGAAAAGGCGATTGCGATAATGCTCGCAATAGGCAAGGCAATAATAAACCCTGAGAGTTCTGGTTTTTTTCCAGATAACCAACTAGCAAAAGCAATAACCAAAGCAGCTAGTAGTACTTTTGATAAAAAAACCATAGCATTATCTTAAACTTAACACTCAAAAATTAAAGAGTTCTTTCTAGAGTAATTCATTGTTTCAGGTTGATTCATTAAAACGAGAAATGATAATAAATAATACTGCAATTGGAAACATCATAACTCCATATAAAATTGGAGGAATAATAGTAAGTTCTCCTCCAAAGAACTCAGATCCAAGATAAACACCAAGTGCTGCATTTTGGATACCACACTCAATAAGAATAGTTTTTTTTTGATCCGTTTTAATTTTTAATATCCAAACTGAAACGCTTACAACAAATACAATGCTTAAAATTAATCCAACGACGGTAAAACCTATTTGGGGAAAATAAACTATAAGATTTTCTTTTTCTAAATAAAATGCGCTCATCACTAAAATAAAAAAAAATATAGTTGATAGCATTTTAGATATTTTTTCTATTTTAATTGCTACGGTCTTTAATTTAGATTTTATTAACACGCCAATACTTACAGGGATAATAATGACAAAGATTAAAGTTATTGATAATGAAATTAGTGAATAAGATTCATAATTATATGAGCCCAAGAAAAATTGCATAAAAAGAAAGATCATCAATGGAATAGAGAAAATACTCAAGATACTAGAAATAGCTGTTAATGAAATAGACAACGCAACGTCGCCTCTTGCATGATAAGAAAGTAAATTTGTGGGGGCACTACCAGGAACAACAATAATCATTATTAACCCCAGTAGTATTTCAAATGATATGGGAGTTAAATAGATATAAAAAAATCCTATCAAGGGGACTAAAATTATTTGGCAAAGTAATCCCACAATTAGGCCTTTCGGACTCTTAATGTGTTTATAAAAATCCGATAGGGAAAGACCCAATCCAAGTGAAAACATTATAAAACCGAGACCTATGGGAAAAAGTACATCGACTATATTATTCATACAAATAAGTACCCTGTTCAAACAGGGTACTCAATCAAAAACAATGTGGAGTAAAATGGAGGAGGTATGTAAAATACAATTAAAAAATAATACTTTTATAGACAAAAGTATATTTTGCCCATGCCCAAATTGGTCATAGTTAATATTTAAAATCACATTTATTCATTTTTAATGTCTGAGTGAGTTCAGATTTTAATTTTAATTTATTTATAGAAAAATTGGTTATAAAGCGATCATCTAAAATCAATGTGAAAAAGTTAAAAGATACATTAAAAATTTCAGAATATCAGATTAAGGAATTGGAGGCAGGCAATATAAGGTTTATGATATATCCCTTTAACTATTATATAACCAAACAATATATTGAACTAGTTGATAAATCAGAGGTTATTAATATAAAATTGAGTTATTTTCAATATGAAGAAAATGCTACTCATAAAGAATTAGACAGTGAAAAAAAATCAAGTTTAAATAAAATAAAAAAAATTATTAATTTTGATCTATGGATGAAAAAGAATTCGTAAATAAATTTGGAATAGTCTGTGAAGAACTTATTATTGCTTTATTATTTACGAGAAAAAAATTTAAAACTATTGAAAGTGCTATTGTGTTTCTTTCAATTTGGAGCTCATGTAAAAGTGCCATTATCGATGGTGTTGTGGACTCAGATGATTTGTCAAACAGTACAACATCTTATAACATTCAAAAAAAATTAAATGATAAAAGAAATGTTGGGACTAATATTATGGGCATTTCAAGAGAAACAAATATTCCTCGAACTACCGTTGCTCGAATTATAGATGGTTTCAAAAAAGCAAAGTTAGTTAAAAGAAAGAATGGCAACTTAATCGTGGACGAAGGTATTAGAGAATTTAATGAAGATACTAGAGTTGCTCTCGATAAATTTTTTAAGGTTTTAAGAGCAAAATATTAATTAAAAAAATTTCACTTTTCATAATAAATAAATCTAGCTCAATCTATTAAATAAGACATATAAGGTGGGGCATGACACGCAGAAGGAACCCTTCATGCTCACCACGTTAAGAGTGAATCTTTCCATAACTTTGAAAGACATCATCATTCTGTATTCTCATACTGATGGCGCCTAGTTTATCTCTGATCTTAATTAGTCTTGGTTCGTGTCTGGAACCAAAAAAGTTGTAGAGGCCCAAATACTATGCCAAATAGGTTCTTTTTTTGATGGATTTCCTTTTTTTGGAATAATGATTACAGAGTCTAGAAGATATGACTCACCAGGGTTTATAGAAAATGAGAAACGACCTTTGTCATCAGTTAAAACTTGATAGAGACTGATATTATTTTCATTCTTAATAAAAATTGATACAAGATTTTGAGGATAAGGTCTTTTTTTATAAAACAGAGTTGCTTCAACAATATTATCTTTTAATTCACCATAAGGATTGTGAGATAAAACAAACTCAAACAACAAACCAGTTTTTTTATCCTTGCCCTCTATTCCATTATAAGCAACTAAGGATTTTGCATATCTTCTATAACTCTCTATAAAATTTTCTAAAGGCAAATTTCTTTCTTGGTGTGCAACAATTAATTTTTCATATCCTTTTTCCGTAACAAAAGATTTAAATTTTGAAAATTTTTTATAATTAACTAATTGATCTTCTGTTTCATGATATATAATTAAAAGCCCTTCAAGGTCTGGTTTAAAGTTAATAGCAGGGACATCTCCAATAGTCCCCTTTACATCTATGCTTTTATTTTTTGAACCTGATAATATTTTAAAATCTTCAAACCTATTAGGATCATACATAAGTCGCATTCCCTCAAACTCTTGCCCTACTTTTAGATGTGCTTCTAAGTTTTCATTTTGCAAAAAATAGTCTGAAGGTTCTATCCAAAACTCATGAGCCTGAATGTTAGAGGTGCTCAAAATAAAACCTAATGAAATGACAAGATTATTTTTTAAAAATTTGATATAAGGGCTCATAGTGAAGAAATATTTTATATTATTTTTTATTTTTATTTGCTTTCAAACTCAGTCCCATGAAATAAAACCAGCTGTTGTGGATGTTATCATTTCTGATGGAAGTGTATCAATAGAATTAGTCATAAATGCAGAAACTGTTCTTGCTGAAGTCGATGCTTCAACATACCAAGATACAAACAATGCTCCAGAATCATTAAAATATGACAACTTTCGAGCCTTATCAGATGAGAGGCTAATTGAATTTATAAATGATCAAAGTATAAAATTTATCAATAAAATTAAAATTGCTGACTTGTCTGGGCCTTTGAATCTTCAATTAGTGGATATTTTCATATTCCCTGAGGGCAATTTAGAAATACCTCGAGAAACTACTCTTAAATTTATTAGTGAAACAAATAATGAAAATATAACACTTCAGTTTGATAAATTTATGGGCGATGTAGTCATCAGGCAATTTAATGATGATACCAAAGAAACCGTAAAATATGCCAGTTATTTAAAACCAGCTGAGATATCAGAGCCATTATTAAATACTACTTCATCTTCACTCTTACAAACCTCAATTGAGTACTTAGTATTGGGAATCGAACATATTGTACCTAAGGGCTTAGATCATATTTTATTTGTGATTGGTATATTCTTTTACTCTTTAAAACTAAAGTCGCTTATTGGACAAGTAACAATGTTTACAATAGCTCATTCTCTAACTTTAATATTAGCTAGTCTTAATATCATATATATACCTGCTTTTATTATTGAACCGCTAATAGCACTTTCAATTAGTTATATAGCTTTTGAAAATATTTTACAAAAAAAGCTGTCTTTAAATTCTTCGCTTGCCCGATATATCATTATTTTTATTTTTGGCTTAATCCATGGATTAGGTTTTGCATTTGTACTAGGCGATATTGGCCTCAATTCAAGTCAGTTTATTCTTAGCCTAGTATCATTTAATCTGGGAGTAGAAATAGCTCAAATAGGAATTATAATAATATTATTTGTGTTTATGGCTGTCCCTTCAAGACAGCCCTGGTATTCAAACTATATTCAATATCCTATTTCGGCAATTATTGGCTTAATTGGTCTTTACTGGTTTATTGAAAGAGTTTTCTTTTAAAATTTTGTTTTAATATTTCCTAAAACCTCAAGGTTTTTATTAGCGATAACTATCTCACCTGATGTTGCATAATAGTTTAATGCCCCTGCAATAATAATATAGTGAGTCACAAGAATGAGGTTGCCTCTATCATCCTCCCAATCATTTAAGAATTGTTTTAATTGAGATATTTGTTTACTATGATTTTTCTTAAAAGTGCCTGAAAAAGTTGAGTTTAAAGCACTCCAAGCTTCTAATTCATCAAAGGCGTATTTTGCTGTATCTATACATCTACACCACTGACTAGATAAAACTTGATCTATTGGAACTTGATAATTACGAAAGATTTCACCAATGACGTACGATTGATCAATCCCTTGTTGATTGAGATTTCTTTGAGTATTGCAATCACCAAGTAAAAAACTTGCTGGATCGCCTCCACCGGGGGCATAGGCGTGTCTAATAAAAATAACTTTTCCACCCTCTTGTAGCAACTTGATTTCTTTGGTGTTAGCAAATAAGGAAGAATGAAAAATAAAATTAAAACTAAGAAAAAATATGATTAATTTAATCATTTAGACTGAAATTGTAATATCGCTTTATTTTTAATATCAACCCAATACTGATCAGCCTCTTCCGCCGTATACTTTCCATAAAGGTTCATCCAGAGTTCTGCTGTTAAGATAGATAATTCCTCATCATTATTTTTCCATTTTTCAAATGACCAGGACTCCCCTGAGGGTCTGACACCTTTTTGAGAAAAATATTTAGCTTCCACGTTTTTTTCTTCTACTTTGGCTACTAATTTTTGAGGAATAAATTCCACATCTTCAAAAAACAAAATGCGCGACATGTCTTCATTACTCAATCCCTTGACTAGAGTGCCCTGAACACCCTTATACTTAGGATCAAAGATAATTACAGGAAATGACTCATTCATTACAAGTCTAAGTTCGCTATGAGGCACAAAAGCTTCTTGAAAGACTAAACCTGAAGAAGGTCTACCTATTACAGTCTCAAGAACGGGTAAGGAACGAAGAGTGCCATAAAAAAAATAATAATCCATTGGAATTAAAATAACTCAGGAAGAGAATTTTGATTAATACCCATTGTTTGCAGCAGTATGCAAATTTGTTTAGAAATTTCAACACTATTTGGTGTGTCACTGTGCAGACAAATTGAATGAATGGGAGTTTTGAGAATAAATCCATTACGGCTGACTATCGCTTCTTCCATAATCATTTTTTTTAAATGTTGTTGTGATGAATGTGGATCATCAATTACTGCACCTTTATATGAACGAGGAGTTAAAGAACCATCATCTTCATAGGTCCGATCTGCAAAAATTTCTAATGCAGTTTGGAGTCCTTCATTTTGACTAGCATGTGCCAGTTTACTTAAGGCAGGGGCTAGAATAATGAGATTAGGATAAAATTTTTTTATAAATAATACGATTTCATAAGCCAAATCTTCATCGCGACATGCTAACGTGCTAAGAGCACCATGAGGCTTTAAATGAGTTGTTAATGTGCGGGAATCATTTGTGGTATTAACCATAAATTGAATTTGGCATTGAAGGAGATCATGAAGTGATTGCTTGCTCCAAGATTGAATTTTTCTTCCGAAGTTTTCTTTATCATAAAAAGAGACATGTGCTCCTATACTCACTCCTTGCTTTTGACATTCATGAATGGCTTTTTGTACCACATCAGGATATCCTCCATGAAAAAGACAGCTTATATTAGCTGAATTTATTTGTGTAATAAGTGGCCTATCGATATTAGCAAAAAAACTTTCATCTTGCTCACCCAAATCAGAATTAAAATTAATTTTATTCACAGACATAGATGTTACATTAAAATAATCTAATGTTTTTCAAAGAAATAAATCATTATGGAGATAGAGGGCTTATTATTGATTTTGGTAAAGAAAGCACACGAGAGATTTCTCAAGAAATTAACTTAACTTTTTCTTTTCTAAAGGAATTAAACCTTCCTGTTTTAAATATCACGCCCTCTTTTAATAAGATTGTTATTTACTTTAAAACCCCTGATAATAAAGATAAATCTTTAAAATTTCTTAAGAGTCAGTTTCAAAAACTTCAACCATCTATAAACTCCCCTAAACAAAAAAAATGGAAAATACCTGCTTGCTATGAGGATCCTTTTGCCCTCGATATAGAAAAAATTCAAAAGCTACATAGTCTTTCGAAGCAAGAAGTTATCGATCTTCATACAAACTCGATTTACTATACCTACTATATTGGCTTTATGCCGGGTTTTCCATATTTAGGAGAGGTCCATAAATCTTTAGTCTCACCAAGACTCAAATCTCCCCGAGTACAAATACCAGCAAGGTCTGTTGGTATAGCTAAGCAACATACTTGTATTTATCCCAAAGTATCACCTGGGGGTTGGAATATTATTGCACAAATACCCTTTGATATATTTAGCTTAGACCATCCAAGAGCTTCATTGTTTCTTCCTGGAGATGAAGTACAATTTTATGCGGTAACACTCAAAGACTTTGAAAGTATTCAAAAGCATAAATTATCATTACAGGATTTAATTAAGGAATATTCAAAGTGAATAGTTTTACAATATCAAGAACAGGTGCGTATCTTACCGTCCAAGATTTTGGAAGATTTAATTACCAACATCTCGGCATCTCTCCTAGTGGAGCCATGGATCATCGAATTCTTTCAGCATTAAATACAATAATAACTAAAAGTGAAAATCAATTTTTGGAGTTTGCCTACGTTGGACCGTCATTAAAAATAACAGAAGGAGCTATAAAAGCTTGTGTGGGAGGAGAATGTAAAATTTTTGTCCAAAAGCAAAACAATACTCAAATTGAGTACAAACCATACACGAGTATTAATCTATTTGAAGGAGATGAATTAACCATCCATAATACCATTGACTCAGTTTATGGTTATATAGCTATCGAAAATGGATTAGGACTTCAGCCATGCTTAAATAGTTATTCTACAGATACAAAGGCTCAAATTGGAAGTATTCCAAGGCCCCTTCAAATTGGCGATAATTTTTCTATAGAGAATAAAGTGAGCTCTTGGGACCTTACTTTCAACAATGATATTATTATTGAAAAACAATGTAATTTTAAAGTTTATCCAGGACCACAGATGAATTTTTTTAGCGATGAGACTATCCAGCAGTTTGTTTCAACGCCTTATATTATTACGACACAAAGTGACAGAATGGGACTTCGCCTGAAGGGCGAACCTCTCATTAGTCATAATACGCATGATATATTATCAGAAGGAATATTGCCTGGCAGTATTCAAATACCAAGCAATGGACAGCCAATAGTATTGCTCAGAGACATCCCTTGTACTGGCGGTTATCCAAAAATTGCCTTATTAGATAGTGAAGATATTTCTAAAATTTCTCAACTTCCGCCCGGAAGTAAGATTACTTTCGATCTTTAGTCGATCTAACATTTCTAAGAGATAGTATAAAAAGAAGTGAAAGTTGAACAAATTTCAGACCTAGTTGCTAATCCTTCTAAAAATGACCCCTTGTTACATACTAGGGAGAAGGCTTTATCTTTTTTTGAAAATTTTAAACCTGGATTATATGCAAAGACTAGAAACTTCCTAGATGGTCATATTTCTCGTTTATCTATTTCAATTAAACACGGTGTTATAACCAATCGAGAGATTTTTCATTTAAATAAAAAGAAATATTCTTATATCGAAAGTGAAAAATTTATACAGGAACTTGCATGGCGCGATTTTTGGAGAAGCTATGCCTATCATAACCCCGATCAAATTTGGGTAGATGTAGAGGAATATAAAACAGGATTTCAGACTTCTGATTACAGTGATAAATTACCGACTGATATTCTTTTAGGACAAACACCAACTGTTGTCATTAACCATTTTATCCAAGAACTTGTGAATACAGGGTATCTTCATAACCATGTAAGAATGTATTTAGCTTCCTATATTGTACATTTCCGAAGAATAAAATGGCAAGCTGGCGCAAGGTTTTTTTTAGAGCACCTCCTAGATGGCGACTTAGCTAGTAATAATTTTTCTTGGCAGTGGATAGCAAGTACCTTTGCAGGAAAACCATATATTTTTAATTTAGAAAATGTCATGAAATACTGTGGACAAAAAATGACAATCGACCCTTCTCAAAATAAAGAGATTGATGGAAGTTATGAATCGATAAGTGAAAGGCTTTTTCCCAACCTATGAAACTCATCTACCTATATGATGAATTCATGAGGGTTCCAGATAATATAAATGGTCAACCTATTTATATTTTTGATCAAAAGCTTCAAAAAAACTATCAAATTAGTGATAAAATTATTGAATATAGGTATTTTTTAGCTGAACAAGCAGGAGCTACTATTTACCAAGGAGAAACACTTCAAGTAATCAATGACATCAACCAAAAAGAGGGTATTTCTTCAATACTCTCAAAAAATACCTTTATACCTGAATACCAAAATCTTTTTCAACAATTACGAGAAGTTTATGATCTTGACCTCTTACCAGACTATTTTTTATCAACAGATAAATATCTTCAACCAGCAAAAAGGTTTTTTCAGTATTGGAACAAGATTAAGAAACCATTAAAATATTAATAATCGATGAGCGAGTCATGCAAGTACTGCGAGAGTGAGCTCTCAACAATGGATGCTGTATATATAGAGTCAGAGATCCATAGCTCACCTCAAAAAATCCAAAATATGATATCAACTTACCATAATATGGTTTGTTATAATTGCTTTAAAAAATTAAAAAACATGAGGGTAATTCCTCAAGCTAAAAAAACAAAAGAAAAATAATTATAGTTTTTTTACAACTTCGCGTAATTCAAATTTTTGAATTTTACCAGTAGAAGTTTTTGGGAGTGTTTGAAATACAAATGTCTTTGGCATTTTAAAACCAGCTAGATACTGACGACAAAAAGTTTTTAACTCCCCCTCTTCTACTTCTTGTCCATCTATTAACTCAATAAATGCACAAGGTGTCTCTCCCCATTTGTCATCCGGTCGAGCTACTACCGCTGCTAAAGATACGGAAGGATGTTTTATTATAATATTTTCAATTTCTACTGAAGAGATATTTTCACCACCACTTATTATAATATCCTTTGAACGATCCTTGACTTGAATATAGCCATTGGGATGAATAACAGCTAGATCGCCTGAATGAAACCATCCATTTTTTAAAGATAACTTTGTTGCTTCTTCATTTTTATAATACCCTTTCATCACTGTATTTCCGCGTATCATTATCTCACCCATGGTCTCACCATCAAATGGGACAGGTTCCTGGGTGTTAGGATCTAAAACAGTAACAATTTCTGTGTGGGGATAGCGAACACCTTGATACGACTTTCTTTCAAAACGATCCTCCTCCGAAAGATTATTCCAATCCTCATTCCAGGCGCAGTGAGTAACGTGACCATATGTTTCTGTTAAACCATAAACATGCATTACTTCAAACCCTAGGGATTCCATTTTTTGTAAAATTGACGAGGGTGGCGGTGCCCCGGCTGTCATTACAAAAATCTTGTTTTTTAGGGGTTTTTGATCTTGTTCAGGGGTGTTAGCAATCATATTCAAAACAATAGGAGCGCCTCCAAAATGTGTAACTTCGTATTTATCTATTAAATCAAAGATATCTTTGACAATAATATTTCGAACAAAAACAACACGTGCATGTAGCATAGCTAATGTCCAAGGATATCCCCAGCCATTGCAGTGAAACATAGGAACAGTATATAAATAAGTAAGTCGGTTAGGCATATTCCAAGCGCTTACACTTCCCATTGACATTAAATAAGATCCTCGGTGATGATATACGACACCTTTTGGATTTCCAGTAGTTCCAGAGGTATAACTAAGTGAAATAGCTTGCCACTCATCTTTGGGTCTAACCCAATTGAAATTTTTATCACCTGTTAAAAGAAAACTTTCATATTCTAATACTCCAATTACAGGCACCTCTCCTAATCCTGCATGAGGATCGTCAATATCAATAACAACTATTTCACGATCAACTTGAGCTAAAGCCTCGCTAGCTACTTTTTGAAACTGACGATCGACAATCAATATTTTACAGTCACTATGATCAAGAATATAAGCAACTGTTCGAACATCCAGACGTGTGTTAATAGTATTGATCACTCCGCCTGTCATAGGAATAGAATAATGAGCTTCAAAAAGTTCAGGTGTATTAGCTGCCATAATGGAAACAACATCTCCTTCCCCTACACCTATTTTGCTTAAGGCACTGGCAAACTGAGTACAACGATCATATACCTGCTTCCATGTATATTTTCTATCATGATAAATTAATGCTTCATAATTTGGGTAAACGTCTTTAATTCGATCAAGAAAACTAAGGGGGGTGAGGGGAACAAAGTTAGCATCGTTACGCTGCATTCCTTGTTCAAAATTATTCATTAGTTTTTTAGTCTTCTACCATTTAATAGCATCGCATGGATCCTATCGCGTGTTTTTTGTGATTGTATTAAATTTATTAGTGACTGTCGCTCTAAATTGTAAAGATCATCTTCTGATAAAGTCTTTGTTTTATCTGTTTCGCCACCACTTAGGACATGCGCCAAATGAAGACCTATTTCAACATCATAGCCAAAAATAAAACCTTTCTTCTCTAGATCTAATAAATGTTGGTGCATTTTCTCTTTTACCTCTAGCCCGCTTAAGCAGAATTGAGGCTTTAATGGGGTTTGATAATCTCCTTTTAATTCAAAAACCTGTTGAAAAGCTTCTATTAATAAATTGTCTCTATTCAAAACCATTACATCATTGGGTAAAAAGAATTTGTGTTTTTTTGCCTGTAAAGGTGAGTGAGCCATTAAACCGTATCCGATTATATCAAAGACTCGAAGAGCTGCCTCATCATTATTTTTAATATACTCAGGGTCTTGAACCCATCTCCATAATAATTCTTTACAACCTCCGCCACCTGGAACGAGTCCAACACCTGTTTCAACCAATCCTAACGTGCTATTCATATGGGCTACCATTCGAGATGTTTGACAAGCAACTTCAAACCCCCCGCCTATGGCCAAACCTGCTACAGCGCTAATAGTAGGTTTTGAAGTATATTTCATTTTTTTACAAACTTGTTGAAAATGAGATAAATATTTATCAATACCTTTCCAGTCTGACTGGTCTGCTAAATCAATCATTGTATTCAAATCTGCTCCTGCAGAAAAATTCATTGCTTCGTTGTAAACAATCAGACCTTGATAGTCATCAGACTCCAAACGAGCTATAGCCTCTTCTAAAATTTTCATTGCATCGCCATTTAAAGCATTAGCTTTAGTATGAAACTCACACACCAATAAACGTTGCTTTCTAGCATCATCTGTAAACTGCCAAATGGTAGAGGCATAATTTCGAGAAATATGATTTGCATATTTTTTATGATCGCCTAATCGGCGAACGCCCTCACCTCGATTAATAAACTTCATTCCAGACTCATGGTTGTAAGAGCGAGAAGATGTAGAGTCATAAGGTTCTTGTTTCAAACGAGCCATAGTAGTTAATAACTCAGGTACTTCAGATCCCTCGTCTTGAAGTCGGTGAATATAATTTTCTAGACCATAGTCATTCAAGAGTTCAAAAGGACCTTCATTCCAATTGAAGCCCATGCGTAGAGCATCATCGATATCTGTGACTTTGGATGAAACTTCAGGGATACAAAAAGCGCTATAATTAATGATTTTAGAAAGAACAGTGAATGCGTACTTTCCGTATTTACTATCATCATTTAATAAAGCTTTCATTCCTTCCTTCTCAACACGGCGAGCAATAGGTAAGTCGACTTTATCAAAATCATAATAACTCATATCTAAAGTATTTAATGCTTTGGTGATTTCATTACCGTCAACTATTTTAGTTTCATAAAAACCCCCAAGTCCTTTATTGCCTGTGTAGCCTTTATCTAAAAGTTGTTCGACTATATGGTGAGGTTTAACGACATCCATAAAAGGATCATCTTCTTTTAGTTCTTTTTTAAAAGATGCAAGTACATCTTTCATGAGATCAATTCCAATTAAGTCGTATAATCCAAAAACTCCTGTTTTAGGAATACCTAGTGGTCGACCAAATAACGCATCAGCAATTTCTACGGGAAGCCCACTTTCTAAAGCTTCATACATCGCCACCTGCATAGCATATACACCAATTCGATTTCCGATAAAACCCGGGGTATCATTACAATTAACAATACCTTTACCTAATTCGTTTTGGCAAAAGTCTTGAAGAGATTTAAGTTTTTGTTCGTCAAATTGAGGTGTCTCAACAATTTCTAGTAATCTCATAAATCTGACGGGATTAAAAAAGTGAGTAATACAAAAATCAGATTTCATCAACTCTGACATTTCTTCTGTTAAAACAGATAGAGGAATGGTAGAGGTATTAGATGAAACTATTGACTTAGAGTTTCGTACTTTATCAATTTGAGAGTAAAGCTGATGTTTGATATCAATTCGCTCCACAACTGCTTCAATAATCCAATCTGCATCTTTTATTTGGTCAAAATCATCAGTGAGGTTTCCAGGTTTAATATGGCTCAGTCTAGATTTTTCAATTAATAGAGGAGGATCTGATTTTTTGATGATATCAATTGCATTTTCGGATATTTGATTAGCTGTCTCTTTGCTTTTTAAATCTAAAAGCACTACCTCTCGCTTGGAATTAGCTAAATGTGCAGCTATGCCAGAGCCCATAGTGCCAGCACCAATTACAACAATTTTATTAAACTTACTCATACAATTTAGGACGAGATAATAGCAAATAAACACCTCAAGTTAATCACAAACACAAAATATATGGGCATATATTTGTTTAAAAATTCAATAAAATCAACAATTTCTAATTATTATGCTTAAATAACACACCTGATAATCGTAATAAATCTAGATGCCCAAAAAATTTGTAAATAATACAATTAATGGAGAAAACTATGAGTAAAATTAGACTGAACATACTTAAAGACTCAAAAGCCTCATCAAGCTTTCGTTTCTCTTCTCTTAATACACAAAAGATTGTATTTGCAGCTGACAGCAAACCTATCAATCAAAGTAAGAGAATATCAATATAATTGAGAAGGATCCCGGGGGGTTATAAACTCCCCAAAAATCCATCAGATCATCTCTAAGGCTGTCTCAAATATAATTGAGTGTCTCGATGCTAATTCATATGGATCGATACTATACCCCCCGCCTATAACAGTTGTTACTGGAATTCGTTTGTTTTTAAAATATTCAAGAATTATTTGGTCTCTTTGAATTATTCCTTTTCGAGAAATGTTTAAATTACCCAGTCCATCTTCTTTGAAGATATCTATACCCGCATCATATAAAACAATATCTGGAGAAATACGGTTGTCTATTTCTTTTAAGATTTGATTAATTTGAGTTAGATAATGGTCATCATTCGACCCAGCCGGAATAGACATATCTAACCATCCTTGTTTTTTTTCAAATGGGAAATTACTCTCACTATGAATGGAACATGTATAAATCGACGGATGACTCTGACAGATATCAATAGTACCGTCTCCTTGATGTACATCAGCATCCAATATAAGAACACTCTTAACATGGTCTTCCTCTATTAGATTTAGAGCAGTGTAAGCCAGATCATTAAAAACACAAAATCCAAATCCATAATCATGATGTGCATGGTGCGTCCCCCCACCAACGTGACAGGCAATTCCATAATTTAAAGCAAGTTTTGCTGCTTGATAGGTTCCTTCAATAGCCAAAAATGATCGATTACGAAGTTGCGTTGACCAAGGTAGGTTGATTTTTTTTAAATCATTATCGCTTAAGTTTTCTTCATAAATTTTATCTACATAGCTGAGAGAGTGCGCACGAAGAAGTCTTTCTTTGGAGGCTCTTTGCGGTTGTGTAACTTGAAACTTTAAAAAGTATGTTTGACTTTGAAGATAGGAAAATAGATCAGAAAACTTTGTGCCCACAAAACGATGTTTTGGTGGCACGGGTATGTCGTATTCAGGATGATAAGTGATATTTAATTTATTCAAATTTCAAAAATTTTATTAGGAAAAATAATAATGATAGCCTTGATAAACAACACTTATAGCACAAACTATTACTGCCCAAATCCCTAGATTATTTAAAAATTGTTTGAATGTTGAGTTTGTGTCTATGAACCTAGGCCCAACTAAAATTAATAGACAAATCAGATATATTATTGGAAAGATAATTTCCTGTCTCATCGGTTATATATCTGTAAATCCATCAATAGCAGACATTACTGCTAAACTCTCGATGTATTTCTTTTTATGACAGTTGTAACAAATATTAACTATTTCCTGGGTCAAGGAATTTATATATTTAGTTGAAACCTCATGAGTCTCACCACAATCAGAGCATTTTAAATAAGGGGCTTTATCGTCTTGTATTTTTTCATTTTCGCCAATTTGGAAACCCATACAATGTTATAATATATGTACATAGTTACATCCTATAAATAATTTAAAAAATTATTAAAAAGTTGTTTATAAAATTTCATTTAAAGTTATTTAGGTCAGAATATTTGTTTAAAAACTCAATTATTAGAGTATAATTTCATTTCACTTGAAAGATCGCTCAAAGGAGGATGAAGTGGCAGATATAAAAGTTGATAAACTCAATAAATTCTATGGTAACGTCCAAGTTATCAAAGATGTTTCATTAGAAATAAAAAGTCAGTCGTTCACAGTATTAGTAGGACCATCCGGTTGTGGTAAATCTACAATGCTAAGAATGATTGCAGGATTAGAAGATATAAACTCAGGTACAATTTCAATAGATGGTAAGGTTGTCAATGACCTACCTCCAAAAGAGAGACATATAGCTATGGTATTTCAATCTTATGCCTTGTATCCCCATATGACTGTATTTGATAATATGGCATTTGGTTTAAAATTAGAAAAGAGATCTAAAGAAGAAATTGATGAACGAGTTCAAGAAGCTGCAAAAATTTTACAAATTGAAGATTATTTAACTCGAAAGCCTAAACAACTATCTGGTGGTCAAAGACAGAGAGTCGCTATAGGCAGAGCAATAACAAGAAAACCTCAAGTGTTTTTATTTGACGAGCCTTTATCCAATCTAGATGCAGCTCTTCGTGTACAAATGCGAGTTGAATTAGCGAAGCTTCACGACAAGCTAAATGCTACTATGATCTATGTAACACATGATCAAACAGAAGCTATGACGATGGCTGATGATATTGTTGTTCTAAATAGCGGTGTTATCTCACAAAAAGGTTCACCTTTAGAGCTCTATAATAACCCGGATAATTTATTTGTAGGAGGTTTTATTGGATCTCCTAAAATGAACTTCATATCCTCAAAAATAATCAGTAAGAGTAAGGATAAGACTGAACTAGACTTATTGGGTTCATCTAAGATAACCATACCTAAAAGTTCATCTACTGCCTCAGAGGGGGACTCTGTCATGCTTGGTATTCGACCTGAACATTTAACTGTTAATGAAGAAAGTGATGGAAGTTGGGAAAGTAAAGTTTTTGTTGTAGAGAAATTAGGCTCAGGAACTTTTTTGTATCTTGAAAAAGAAGGAGAGCCTTTAGTTGTTCAAACTGAAGGTGACTCTAAGATTAAAGTCGGTGATACTGTTAAGGTTGGTTTTTCATCATCTCGCTGTCATATTTTTGATAGTTCTAATAATGCCTTTAAATAACTTAAATATATTAATTAATGAGGGGGGATAGATGTTTTTAGATAAATTTAAATTAGACGGTAAAATTGCTCTTATTACTGGGGGTACAAGGGGTATAGGTCTTTCTATTGCTCATGCGCTTGGCGAAGCGGGTGCAAAATTAGTTTTAGTTAATAGAACAGACCCAGTAGGTGGAGTTCAAGAGTTAAAAGATGCTGGTTATGATGTTTCTTTTTTTGAAGGAGACTTACTTGATCGATCAGCGCCTCAGAAATTTATTGATCAAACTTTGGAAAAGCATGGAAGAGTAGATATTCTTGTAAATAATGCTGGTGTTGCTCAACATGGTGATACTGAAAAATTTAATGATGATTTGTTAGATAAAATTATGGGTCTTAATGTAGATGCAGTATTTCGTATGTGCCGCTCTGCTATTCCTCCGATGAAAAAACAAGGAGAAGGGGTTATTCTAAATATTGGCTCAATTTCAGGCTTAGTTTCTAATATCCCCCAACCGCAAACGGCCTATAATGCCTCGAAGGCTGCTGTTCATATGATGACAAAAAGTCTAGCTAGTGATTACGCAAATCAAAATATTCGAGTAAATGCAATTGCCCCAGGTTATATAAGAACAGAAATGACTAATTTACCAAAAGAAAATGAGCATTGGTATCCTACTTGGAATGAGCTAACGCCAATGAATAGAATGGCAGAGCCCCATGAGGTTGCTTCAGCTGCGCTGTTCTTATGTAGCCCTGCATCTAGTTATGTTACCGGTGAAGTCTTAGTAGTCGATGGTGGCTATACTACAAGATAGTTATATCTAATCCTTAGTTTTCCTCATCAATTTTAATTTGAAGTTTCACATCTGTTGGTCTATGTTCTGCTGCTCTTTCAAAAGCTTCAACACTCTCTTCAAATTTAAATGTATGAGTAATCATGGGCTTGACATCAATTTTCCCACTACCAAGCAATCTTATAGATGGCTCATATTGATGAGAATACCTATGAACGGTTTGATACTCTAAACCTTTAGCAAATAAAATTGCCCAATTCATTGGAACAGGTTCTGCATTATTGCCAATAAGAACAACATGAGCACCAGGAGAACAGCAAGAGAAGATAGCTTCATAAGCCTTTACTGCTCCACTGCACTCAAAAAAACGATCAACACCCCATCCACCAGTATCATCCATAATTCTTTCTGATAAATTTTCCTTAGTTAAATCGACAGGAATTAGATCAGGATAATGATCACACATTTTTAGTTTTTCAGCTAAAACATCTGCAATATAAACTTTAGAACAACCTCCAGCTAACGCAGCAAGGCCAGTGACTAAACCAATCGGGCCACAGCCCATAACTAGACCTATTTGCCCTGGTTTTATTTTAGCCTTAGTGACTCCTTGCATTCCTACAGCTAGGGGTTCCACCATCGCTCCTTCAGCATAAGATAGATTATCAGGAATTTTGAAAACCATATCTCCTGGAAATACTACCTCAGGTGCTAAACAACCATGAATTGGTGGTGTAGCCCAAAACTTTACCTGTTGATCATAATTGTACATCCCCAATTTATATTCTTTGGATTTTTTACTTACAACTTGAGGTTCAATGCAAACCCTATCTCCTACTTTTAAAATTTTTTCATTATCTCCAACTTCAATTACGGTACCAGAACCCTCATGTCCCAAAACCATTGGAGCATCAACATTCCATTGTCCAATTTTTCCGTGCTCATAATAATGTATGTCAGATCCACAAATACCAACTGTATGCATTTTAATTTTTACATCGTCATGACCTACCTCTGTTGGTAAATCAATATCTCTTAACTTTAATTCAAGTTGTTTTTCTAATACTAGTGCTTTCATAACTTATCCTTTCTCCTATTATCCTTTCCAAATAACAAATGCTATCCAAACTATACCCATTCCAATACTAAAATTTATTGAAACAAAATTTTCAATAAATCTCATCCAGAATAGTTGTAATGCTATAAAGCTAATTACTCCAATAAATAGCCTATCAAACCAATTTGTATTCAGAGGAATAAAACCTTTTTTTTTCATATTATCCTTTCACTGCTCCAAAAGTTAATCCAGCAACTATGTGCTTTTGAACTACAAATAAAAATAATAAGGCTGGGAGCATAGAAACCAAAGCAACAGCTGCCATTGTTCCCCAGTTCGTACCTGTTGTTGTTACAAATTCTGATAGACCCGTAGGTATTGTTCTTGCATAAACACTAGTAAGTGTGGAAGCTAATAAATATTCATTCCATGCAAATAAAAAACTTAATAAAGAAGTAACAGCAATTCCTGGAGCAGCAAGAGGTATAATTAATTTTCTAAAAATTGTAAATAAACTTGCCCCATCAACAATCATCGCTTCATCTAATTCCCGAGGTATTCCATCAATAATACCTTTGAGAAGCCAAATGGCGAAAGGAAGATTAAAAACACAATAGAGTAAAATTAAACCAATTTTTGTGTCAAATAATGTTGAATCACCAAACTTAAATACAGTTGAAAACAATAAAAACAAAGGTAGTAAAAAGGCAGCCGGGGGAGCCATTCTATTGGTCATTGTCCAGAAAAATATACTTTCAGATCCAGGTAATTTAAATCTTGAAAGGGCATAAGTAGCCATTAAAGCAAGAATTGTAACCAAAGCTGCATTTGAAGTAGCAACTATAATTGAATTCATAAGGTAATCTGAGTAAATACCATCGATGAAAGGTTTAGTAAAATTTTTCCAGTGAACTTTTTCAAAAAAAGTTGGGCTTAAATCTGGTTTGCCAAATAATTCAACAGGTGTTCTCGTAGAAACCAAAACCATCCAGTATATTGGAAGTAATGTAATTATAGTCAGTAAACTCCAGAGGATTGTTGTAGAAATTTTACCTAAAGCTTTTTTAATCTTCATCTTTACCTCTAGAAACCATAACACTGTATAAAATCCAACATATTACAATTGTGATATACAAATATAAAATAGACATCGCTGAACCAAGTCCATAAAACCTTTTCTCGAATACCTCTTTCCAAATATGAATTCCGGTAAACCTTGTAGCATATCCCGGACCTCCTCCTGTAAGCATCCATATTTCATCAACAATTTTTAAAGAGTCCATTAATCTTATAAAAATTACGACAATCAATACAGGAATCATCATGGGTATTGTTATATAAAAAAATATTTGAAAATTATTTGCTCCATCAATCTTAGCAGACTCATATGGATCTTGTGGTAGAGCACTTAATCCAGCAAGTAGCGTAAGGGTAACAAATGGGGTCCAGTGCCATATATCCATAATGACAATCATCCAAAATGCCTGATCGGCATGTAAACCATAATTTAATGTGTAGCCAAAATAATCTTTTAAAATGTGAGGTAGCGGTCCTAAACCTTGTACAGTAAATAGCTTGAATATTGATCCTACTACAATAGGCGCTATCACTAGTGGAAGGGTATGGACTCCTCTGAAAAAAGACTTTAAAGGAAAAGAACTTAATAATGATAGGGCAAGTAAAAACCCAAGAGTTAATTCAAAAAACAAAGTTACAAATGCAAATTTTATTGATCTCCAAATAGACTCTAAAAAAACTTGATCAAAAATTAGCCGTCTATAATTAAAACCTAAACCTTCAAACTGCATTGAAGGGTCAACAGCAAGAGGGTTCCATTTAAAAAAACCAACATACAAAACATAAAAAAAAGGAACAAGACCCACTAAAACTAAAATTAGTATTGTAGGTGATAAAAGAAGCCAGCCAGTTTTGTTTTTTGAGAGCATAAATTTATTAAAGGGAGGTGAAATCACCTCCCTTTAAAGAGTTGTTTATCTAGTTCTGGTAACCAAGATCAGACATTACTTGATCTAAAGCTGCACATGCACCATCTAGAGCCTCTTCAGGAGTCATTTCTCCTGCTAAAGCACTATAAATAAATGGGTCAATAGCACCTCTTCCCGCTCCGTGGAATGGGAATGGAGGAGCACCAGCATATAAGAAGCCAGTATCTCTCATAAGAGTAAAGTAACCATCAGCTTGCTCATCAACAGCCATTACTTTTGGATCAGCGTAAGTACCTTTATGTGTGATACGTCCGCCTGCAATAGCCCAATCAGCTTGGTGCTCATTTAAAGCTACATATTGTAACCAAAGCATAGTTGCTTCTTTGTTCTTAGATGAGTGAGGGATACCATAGGCACCACCATCATAGTAACCGATATAACCATTACCTGAAGCCGCTTGAGTCATAACACCTGGTGCAGTAGGAGGTAACATAACACCAACGTTTCCTACAACAGCTGATTTTTCAGCATCAGTTGCAATCCATGCAGCATTTTCACCATAAACCCAACCTTGTGCAGCTCTTCCAGCAGCAAAAGATGAACCTACTTCACTCCAAGTACTTTGAAGTGCCTCAGGTGGTGCGAATGGTAATAGTTGTGTCCAGAAGTTTAGAGCAGCTTTTGCTCTTCCACCGTTTAACTGTCCACCATTTTCAACACATGACTGATAAGTATCCATGTTTACGCCCCAATTGTACAAACCAAAAGAAGGTGCAATTGACTCTAGGAACTCATAAGTTGATGCTGGGTGACCAGTATGTCCTTGAACAGTTGTTCCCCAACATTCCATTCCTTGATCAGCGCAGTAGTGAGTAAAGAACTCAGCATTATCTCTGTATTGATCAAAAGAAGTAGCTGGAGAAAGACCATATCCGTATTGAGCTCTAAATGATGCTTTAGCATCAGCTCTTTCGAAAAGATCTTTTCTGTATAGATATACTTTAATGAATGCTTCCATTGGTACACCAAATACATCTCCTGAGTCATCTTTGAAGTAATCGATGAAAGTTGTAAAGTCATCAAGACTTACACCAGGTGCTTGAAGATCTGGGTTATTAGCAAGGCCTTCTGTAATATTAACTAAGAAGTCTCTGTTTAGGTAGTCATAAACAATATCTTGTTCAATGTAGACAAAGTCATAAATACCTGAGTTTGCTTCCATGTCCTTAATTGCTTTATCATACATCTGATCCCATGATGTATTTTCAAGTTGGACTTTGATGCCAGTTAGCTTTTCAAATTCTTTAGCTAAAACTTCACCAGCAAATTGTCCTGGAGGTGTATTTTCAGCTACACCTTGTAGAACTGTGCCACTGTAAGGAGCACCAGCTTTCTTAAACCAATCAGCATGACCGCCAGCCATTGCTGAAAAAGAAAAGATAGATGCTATTACGGCAAATAGTAGTTTTCTCATTATTATCCTCCTAATTAAGATATGCTTAACGATGAAATAAATTTCAATGCGTTAAACTAATTTCATTTTAGACAAAAATTAAAAAAAATGAAACTGGAATTTTTTTTAATTTTAGAGTTGTTTTGCAGTTTCTTCATCAGTAATTAAACCAGTAAATAAGCCACTTTTTAGGACAGATTTAATTTGAGAGATTTTATACCTACCCCCAGCCACTAATACCGTTGTCGATTTTTTAAAAGAATCAATATCTGCGCTAGTAATCTTTTGTGTCTCTTTGATGGAGATAAGTTTTCCATTTTTATCAAAAAAATTACCTGCAACCTCACCAACCGCCCCTGCTTGTTTAATTTTTTCAATAGATTCTTTGCTAAAAATTTTAGATCTAACTATTTGAGAGGTTTCAAATAAACCACCTACGCCTAAAATTTTTACTTTTGTATTGTTTGCTCTATTCATAATTTCTTTAATGAATTTGATTTTTTCTAAAATTTTTTTTTGTTCAACTGATTCAACCATCAAAGGAATACCAACGTTGTAACACTCGCCATTTGTTTTATGAGCAATTTGATTGATGCCCGTTTCAGTTTGTATTGAATTGTGAGAGGTTAAAGAGCCATTAACTGTAATAAAGTCAATCTCTTTGTCAATTTTAGGTAGCCATTTAGCGATATTATTTAAAGTATTGCCTGTCCCTATTCCAAACTCACTTACATTGTTTTCATTGATTTGATTCATTATGAACCTAGCACCAGCAGCAGCAATCATTTCACTTGGATCATTGTTTAAATCTTCAATTGGAATAACTTCACTAATTTTTAAATGATATTTTTCTTTTAAAATATTTTCATATTTTGAAGTCTCATCAAATCCACCTTCAACAAATGTTTTTACAAATCCATTTTTTTCAGCAAATGCTATTAGTCGATGTACGCGCATCTTGCTGAGACCTACTTTTTTTGCTATTTGATTTTGATTTAACCTTCCTACATAGTAGAGCCATGCACATTTTTTAGAAATAAAGATTTCATCTAATGCTTTGGGGTCATCGAGTACCATTTATATAATCAATCACAAAGAAGTAAGAAATTCAATGAAATATATTTCTACTTTGAAATATATTTCATAACTATATCTTATTATAAAATAGGACTTTAATTATTCTTTATTTATCTTGTAGTGTAACCGCCATCGACCACTAAGACTTCACCGGTGACGTAACTAGCTGCAGGACTACATAGGAACAGTGCGGCTGAAGCAATTTCATGAGGTTCTGCCATCCTATTCATTGGCGTTTGCTTATGCCATATTGGATACCAGTGCTCATATTTTGTTGGAAGATTTGTAATATCCGTTTTGACATAGCCGGGAGCAATTGCATTTACTCGAATATTTTGATTAGCGTAATCACTGGCAAGACTTTTTGTCATCATATGCACAGCGGCCTTTGAGGCATTATAAGCCACTTGGGGTTGAGGTATGTTAGAAGCCAATCCAGACATAGATCCAATATTTAGAATAACACCCTCACCTTGTTTCTTCATCGGGGGGATAGCAGAGCGACACATGCGAAAAACTGTATCGACATTAATATCCATAATTTTATCTAACATGCTGTCATCAAACTCATGTGTGTCACCGTGCTGAGCAACACCGGCATTATTTACAAGAATATCAACTCGGCTATGTTTTTCTAAAGTTTGATCAATGATTTTTTGTGGTGCTGATCGATCAAGCAAGTCTACTTCAAAGAAAGTAACATCGTAATTGGCATTTTTTAACTCTTCCACTCCACCATTTTTGTCTTCCCTGTCTGCTAAAACTAACTTAGCCCCAGCTTCTCCAAGCGCATGAGCTATAGACAGGCCTATTCCCTTTGCGCCTCCAGTGATAAGGGCAATCTTACCGTCTAATTTAAATTTATTTAAAAACATTTATCCATCACAATCTAAAAAAATATATATTGTTTTATTATTCATTTAAAATATGTTTTGCAGCTTCTTCATCTGTAATTAAACCAAAAAGACATCCATTTAATAAAGTAGATCTTATAGCTGAAGCTTTTTGAATACCTCCAGCTATAGCTATAGTTTTCTTTTTTTTAATAAGTTTAAAATCTTTACTCACAATTTCATCATAAACAAAATGCTTTCCTTTAATATCAAAGAAATTTCCACTAGACTCCGATAGAGCTCCATCTTTTTTTATTTGATTAAATATTTTTTTATCAACTAAATATGGATGATTTTTAACTCTATTGTACAAACTGGTACCACCTTTCATAGAGCCAATACCTAATATGATATATTCACACTCTTCTTCTTTTTTAAGAATATCTTTAACAAATTTTAAATTAAAAAATTTATTTTTTTCTTTTAATGAAGGGAAAATATAAGGCGCCCCTAAGTGATAACATCTACCTTTAGTTTTTCTTGAGAGCGTATTCAAACCCAGGAGTGGATTGAAAGATAAATCACTTCTTAAAGACCCAGTAGTATCAACAAAACTTACTGGTTCTTTAATTTCAGGTAATATATGTGCTATCCTTGCATTTGTAGATCCAGTAGACCAACCAAAATTTCTACATTTCTCAATATTTATTTTGTTAAGAATGGTATTTGCTCCAGCATAAGCAATTGATAAAGGATCAGGATCTAAAGTATCAGCAGTAGTTTCTGTACTACTACTATATGCGCTTTCTGTTGGAACAACCTCAATATATTTTAGGTTATATTTACTTTTAATTGACTCTTCATATTGTCTGCAAATATCAAATGACCCTTCAACAAAAACTTTTACTGAACCTCTGCTTTCAGCATCATGAAGAATACGATGAACCTGAACTGTGTTAATATTAAATTTTTTTGCAATATCTTTTTGTGAAATTTTTTGTTTCCAATACATCCACGCAATTCTATTTGTATATTGCTTTAAATTTTTATCAGATTTATTCACTTAATTTTTTACGGCACCCAGCGTAAGTCCAGAGACTATATTTTTCTGTAAGAATATTGTCAATAATATAGGGGGTATACTTTGAATGACCGTTGCCGCAGCAACGTTACCCCAAATTATTTGTGCTTGGCTGACTTGAGCTGAAATGAAAATAGGGAACGTTCTAGACTCTGACACGGTGAAAAATAAAGCTATCAGTAATTCATTCCAACTAAATATAAATACAAATATTGCCACCGTTGCTATGCCACCTTTTGATAAAGGAATGGCAATTTTTAAAAATATATGGAACCAAGAAGCTCCTTCAATTCTAGATGCTTCAATTAAATCAATGGGAATTTTTTTAAAAAACGATGCTGAAACCCATACAGCAAATGGAATATTAAAAGCTGTGTAAACAATTATCAAGGCAAATAAAGAATCTAATAAATTTAAATACTTAAATAAGATAAATAATGGTACTGCAGCAGCAACTGGAGGTAGCATTCTAGTACTTAAAATCCAATCAGCTAAAAAGTATCTACCTTTAAATTTAAAAAAAGTTAAACCAAAAGCTGTGGGTAGAGAGAAAATAAGAGAGACGATTGTTGAGCATATTGTTACTATAATTGAATTTATTAAATATCTGTAACTCTCAGATAACATAATGGTGAAATTTTTTATATATGTAAAATCTGGTATCCATACAGGAGGCAAAGCAAACATTGCATTTTGACTCTTAAAAGATCCAAAAAACATCCAAAGATTGGGCGCTAAAAATATAAAAGTAATTATAGTAGCAAGAATAAGTAAAATTACCTTCTTTCTAACTGAGGCCTTCATTTTTTTCTACCCTTCGTAAAAGTGTGACTGCGATTGTTGTCACTATTAAACTAATAATAAGAATGATTACTGCTGATGCTGAGCCTGAGCCTACTTGAAAGCTTCTAAATTCAGTTCTATAAGTAAAAAATGCCATTACCTCTGTAGATATTCCTGGTCCACCCTTTGTTGTTATATAGATAATGTCGAATAAACGAATACACTCGATGAGCCTTAAAACTACTCCTAATAAAACAAAACTTAAAATAGAAGGTATTTCAATTTTTGTCATAACATGAAACCAGTTGGCACCATCTATTTTTGCAGCTTCATATTGTTCATTTGGGACAGTCATTAACCCAGCAAGAAGAAGTATCATCATGAAAGGCGTCCATTGCCATGAGTTAATTGCTATTACGGAAATCTTAGCTGGCAAAGACTCACCTAGATAAGCAAAAGGTTCGATACCAAAAACAGTTTCTAAGATATAACTAAAAATACCAAGTGTTGGGTTTAAAATATATAAAAAAACTAATCCAACACAAAGAGGTGTTAGCATAATAGGCATAATTGTTATTGTTCTTAGAGTATTAGAAAATTTGATATGGCGTATCTCAAAGAAAATTTTTGCCATAATAAAACCTAAAATGATCTCAATCGTAATTGAGCTAAATGCAATCACAAATGTATTTTTAATAGCAGTTGGGAAAACATCATCTTCGAATAAAAGGACCTGATAGTTTTCCCATCCAATAAAAAATTTCTTATGCATTTTTGTTAATTTCGCTTGAAATAAACTAAGGTAGACAGAATATAAAAAAGGAAAAATAGAAATTATAAGTAGAAAAAGGCAGGTTGGTAAAATAAATAAAAGTTTTTGAATTTTTTCACTTAGCATTAAAGAGTCTTATAATAAGTATTTTTTATTTAAATGCTTGGGCTTTATAAAAAGCCCAAGCAAGGTTTGTTATTAATCAATGTATCCTTCGGATTTAAGGAGTCTATCAATCTTTTTGTTAGCAGTATCCATTGCCTCTTGAGCAGATGATTCACCTGTAAGAGCCTTGTTTACTTCTATTCCTAGAGTTTCAATTAGCTCGAAAGTTAAAGCATGTCTTGGGCGAAGCTCTTGCCACGCTCTTAAGCTTGACTCATATAGAACTGGAGTCCAAGGTTGCTCAGCATTAATTTGAGGATCATTCATTGCTGAATGTCTGCTAGGAGGAGCTCCCATTAAAACCCACTCTCTGTGAATTTCAGGACTTGCAAACCATTTAAGGTAATCCCAAGCAGCCTCTTGATTTTTAGAGTGTTTATTAACACAGGCGATCCAGCCTCCAACTGGTGGAACTGACTCAGCTCCTGCAGCATGAGGAAATAGCGCTACTCCAAATTTTCCCTTCACCTTACTAATTTCAGGATCGTTGAAAAGAGGCGTTCTTACAGACCAGTTATTGATCATTGCAACTTTTCCTTGGGTAAATGCTTTTGCTCTTTCATCCCAGGCATATTGTTCAACTCCTGGAGGCATGTAGTTTACCATTTCTTGCATCCATTCAATAAATGCTACTGACTCAGGAGAGTTATATAATCCTCTTTGATCAGCATAAGCATCTGGTGAACCAGGATAATTACTTTCCCACGGTTGAGCACCAGCAGAATAAATCCACTCATAGTACTGTTGTCCGGCAGCACTACCACGAGCCATATTCATAGCATAACCACCGTCTAACTCTGGGTATTTAGGGTTATCTTTGAATAATTTCGCAGCAGCCATAACATCGTCAAATGTTTTTGGGGGCGCTAGGCCTTCTGCTTCAAATAAATCAGTTCTATAGTGAAGCATGTGCCAATATCCACCAAAAGGTAGACACATTTTTTTATCATCCCAAATTGCCTGTCCAGCAAATGAAGGGATATAGTCATCCCATGCTATAACAGATTTGTCTGTGCCTTCTGCAGTCCAAATATCTTCAACTGGTTCGATACAATCTGCCTCAACAAACTCTCCAATCCAAATCCCATCAATGAATAAAACATCGTAAGACCCATCATTTTGAGAACAAGCAACTATTTGCTTTTCATGAAGTCCATCATATCCAAAACCTTCAACTGTTACAGAAGCACCTGTTGCAGATTCGAACTGTGGTGATATTTCTTTAACTGCATCAATATACGGGTCCATAATAGACTGGACCTTTAAATCAACGCCGCTGTGATCACCAAGTTCTTTTTCCCAATCTACAGCCAACAAGCTGTTTATTGGAAGTAGAAATAGTGAAAATGTAAGTAAAATTTTCCTAAGCATAATTATTTACCTCCCTAGTCTTTACTCATAATAATAATTGCATAAAAGAAAATTTATTACAATAACTAATTGTAATTTATTACATCTAATGTAAGTTATTACATATAAGTTACATAATATGTAAAATATTACATAGAATAGATTAAGATATGAAAGCCCTTGTTTTAGAAAAAAAATTACAACTGTCTCTGAGAGATATCGATTTAAAAACAGAAGTTGATTCTAATGAGGTTAAAATAAAGATGCATACAGTAGGTATCTGCGGAAGTGATGTACATTATTACACTCACGGAAAAATTGGTCCTTTCATTGTGAATAAACCTATGGTTTTAGGACATGAGGGATCAGGAACAATTATAGAAGTCGGAAGTAACGTATCCAATTTAAACATTGGAGATAGAGTCTGTATTGAACCTGGTGTTCCAGATATTTATTCAAAGGAATATATGAAAGGCTTATACAACCTTGATCCAAAACTTACTTTCTGGGCAACGCCCCCTGATCATGGCTGTTTAACACCAGAGGTGGTTTTTCCATCAAACTTTGTTTTTAAACTGCCTGATAATGTTTCTTATGCAGAAGGAGCCATGATAGAGCCGCTTGCTGTTGGACTTCAAGCTGCTGAAAAAGCAAAAATAATTCCTGGAGAAACTGCATTAGTGATGGGCTGTGGTCCAATTGGGTTAGTAATAGCATTAACCGCTCTTGCTGGAGGTTGCTCTAAAGTTTTCATAGCTGATATTGTTAGTGAAAAATTAAGAATGTGTGAGAATTATGAAAATCTTATACCTATTAATCTTAACAAAGAAAATCCTATGGAAGTTGTAAAAAAAAATACTGACAATTGGGGAGCTAATATAATATTTGAGGCCTCAGGGGCACCAAAAGCCTACGATGTAATATTTGACTCTATTTGCCCTGCTGGAAAAGTAGTTATTGTAGGGAACCCCATGAATCCTATACCAATGGATTTTGCAACATTACTAACTAAAGAAATCGAAATAAAAACTGTGTTTAGATATGCACATCAGTATGAAAGAGCCATTAAATTGTTATCAAGCAATAAAATTAATGTTAAACCCATGATTACAGATACAGTTGCTTTTGATGATAGTATTAAGGCTTTTGAAAGAGCTGCTAAAAACCTACCTGAGGATGTAAAAATACAAATTCAATTATGAATAAAATTGGCGTACATGCATTAACATTTATTGGAGATATAGAAAATCCTAGTATTGAAAAATGTCTTTCACAGGTAGCCAAGATTGGCTACGACGTAATGGAATTGCCTCTTTTAAATCCTGATGCTTTGGATACAAATTTTGTTTCCAAAGCCTACGAAAAATTTGATTTAGAACCAACCGTCTCTCTGGGCTTAAGTTATAAAACTGATATTGCTTCCGAAGATCTAGATAGGGTTAATGCAGGAAGAGAGCTTTTATTTAAAGCACTTGATAAAACTATTGATGTTGGATCTTCTAATTTATGTGGGGTCATTCATTCAGCTCTCCAAAAAAATCAAACCCCTAAAACAACTATCGGTTATGAAAATTCTTTATCAGTTATTAGAGACCTTGCTGAAAAAGCAAAGAAAAATAATGTTACATTAAGTCTAGAAGTGGTGAATAGATACGAAACTAATATCATGAATACTGCACAGGAAGCTCTGGATTATATTAATGACCTTGGTGATTCAAACGTTCAAGTTCATCTTGATACTTATCATATGAATATTGAAGAAAATAACTATTCAGAACCAATAAAAAAAATTGGAAAAGATAAATTAGGAATGTTCCATTTTGGAGAAAATCATAGAGGATATCTCGGAAGCGGTCATATTAATTTTGAAGAAACTTTTAAAAGCTTAAAGGAAATAAATTATTCAGGAATAATTACGTTTGAGTCTTTTTCATCTGAGGTTGTTGATCCTGTTCTTTCAAACACCTTAGCAGTTTGGAGAAACTTGTGGAGTAACAGCGAAGATTTAGCAGCTGAAGCTCTTAAATTCATTAAAAATGGACTACATCATTAATTTTCTTTATTAATATTTAATTAATAAATGAAAACTTATGATTTCATAATTGTTGGTGGGGGAACCTCAGGTACCATTACTGCTGCAAAATTAGTTAAGAAAGGGCATTCAGTTCTTCTTATAGAAGAAGGAAGGAGAAACAATAACCCTTTACTTTCAATGCCCGCTGGATGGATACCTATGTTAGATGGAAGTCCTTATTTGAAGTTTTATAAATCTATTGCTCAGCCTCAACTTAATAATCGACAACACGATATTGCTCAAGCAAAGGTTCTTGGTGGTGGCTCCTCTGTAAATGGGATGGTGTATATGAGAGGTAAGCCATCTGATTATCAAAACTGGGTTGAAGAGACAGGCGATGAAAGATGGGGGTGGCAATCCCTTTTAGGTAGTTATAAAAATTTAGAAAATAATCAAAGGCTGTCAGGAAATTTTCATGGATCAGATGGTTCCATTAAAGTTTCTGATCCTGGATATGTAGCTAAGGGTTCCGACTTATATATTAAATCAATGCAAAATTTGGGATTACCTTATAACAGAGATTTTAACGATGGGGATCAATACGGTGTTGGATTAATGCAATACACCATTGGTGATGGAAGAAGGAGTGATACCGTATCCACACTTATAAAACCTTTGTCAGATGATAGAAACTTACAAATTAAATTAAATACTGTTGTTACTAAAATCATCATAGAAAAGAAAAAAGCAACTGGGGTAGAAGTCATATCTAATAAGAAGGTAGAGAAATATTATGGAAAAGAAATAATTCTTACAGCTGGATCTTTAGTGTCCCCAAAAATATTGATGCACTCCGGTATTGGTGAGGAGGCGCAACTCAAAAAGTTTGGCATAGAAGTTATAGAAAAATTAGAGGGTGTTGGAAAAAACCTCCAAGACCATCATGAGGTTCCTTTTATCTCAAGAGCTAAAAAAGGATACGGTTATTTTAAACAAAACAAAGGTCTAAGAATGATAAGAAATGGTATCCAATATCTTTTATTTAAATCAGGTCCTGTAACATCTAATGGGGTTGACTGTTGCTCTTTTTTAAACCCAGATGATTTAAAAGATCAAAATAATCCAAAAGTAAAATTATACTGCGTACAAATTATGTATACAGATAGAGACACAAAAGGCATTAAACCTGATCATGGAGTTACACTTACTCCATGTATAATGAATCCAAAATCTCGAGGAGAGGTAACATTGAACTCTTCTAATCCTTTAGACCTTCCTAATATAAATCCAAATTTTTTAAGCAACAAAGAGGATATCGATATATTTATTTCAAGTCTTAGACTTGCCAGAGAAGTTATCAATACAAAACCACTATCAGATATAATTTTAGAAGAAATACTTCCCGGTAAAAATATTGATGATGATGAGTCATTAACTAATTATTGTAAAAAAATGGTCAAGACTAATTGGCACCCTGTTGGGACTTGTAAAATGGGAAGGGACAGCGATAACATGGCTGTTTTAAACTCAAAACTCCAAGTAAAAGGCATTGATAATCTTAGAGTTTTTGATGTTTCGATGATGCCAAATATTGTTGCAGCTAATACAAATGCCCCCGCAATGGCAATAGCTGATAAAGCTACAGACATAATGTTAGAGAATTAAAATTGAACTCTGTATCATCAAATAAAAAACCACTTCCTTTAAATGAAAATAATCTTGAATCTATACAAAGTGCTGTTTTAAAGCCTAATTATATTCGATCAAATTTAAGTGCTGGTATTTTACATATCGGAGTAGGAAATTTTCATAGAGCTCATCTCTCTTGGTATTTACACAGACTTATGCAAAAGGATCTCGCAAAAGATTGGGCTATCATAGGATCTGGGATTACACAATATGATGTAAAAATGAGAGAGGGACTTCAAGTTCAAGACTTCCTTACAACATTAATTGAACTGGACCCAGAGGGAAACCAATCCTGTGAAGTTGTTGGGCCAATGATTGGGTATGTACCAGTAGAAAAAAATAATCAAAAATTAATTATCGCCATGTCAGACTCTAACATTAGAATTGTTTCATTGACTGTTACCGAAGGTGGATATTTTTTAGACGAAAATGGAGATTTCAACCTTAAACATCCTGATATAATTCATGACATAAATAACCCTGATATTCCCAAAACAGTATTTGGGGTAATCGTTTCAGCATTAAAGAATAGAAAGAAGAATAACATTGGACCATTTACTGGGTTGAGTTGTGATAATTTAATGCAAAATGGTAATAAACTTAAACAAGCTATAATTGGAATAGCAAATGAACAGGATTTAGAATTATCAGAATGGATCAATCAAAATTGTACTTTTCCAAATGCTATGGTTGATTGTATTGTTCCACGTACAGGAGAGATTGAAATAGATATTGTCAGAAACTTAGGTATTGAAGATCTGGCTCCTGTTTCACATGAAGATTTTCGTCAATGGGTTATTGAAGATAAATTTTGTATGGGGCGACCACCGTGGGAAAAAGTTGGCGTTCAATTTTCAGATAATGTTCATGGCTATGAAGACCAGAAAATTCGTATCCTCAATGGGGGTCACCAAATTCTAGCAAATGCAGCTGAACTTCTAAATATTGAAACTGTTCGTGATGCCATGAAGAATAAAATGATAGTGAGTTTATTAGAAAAGATAGAGAAAGATGAGATTATTCCCCATATAAAACCAGTTCCTGGGTACACTCCACTAGAATACTACGAACTTATTGCGAGCAGGTTTTCTAACCCATCAATACAAGATACAACCCGTCGAGTCGCTTTTGATGGTTCTTCACGCCATGCTGGCTTTCTAGTACCGTCCATAAAAGATGGAATTAAACACAATATTTCAATTATTGGACTTTCTTTAGCAGAGGCTTTATGGGCACGGATGTGTGAAGGAACTCGTGAAGATGGTTCAATTATTGAACCTAATGATCCCCATTGGGAAAAATTATATGCCTGCGCTAAAAAATCGAAAGAAAATCCGCTTGAATGGTTAGAGCAATTAGAAATTTATGGCGACACCTCTAAAGATGATAAATTTAGAGATTATTTTTCTAAGTGGCTTAAAATGATTTATGAAGAGGGTGTAGAAAATACTCTCAATGAATATCTTAAATAAATTATTTAATAACTAAACAATTCCTGAAGAAGAACCACCTTCATTTTTTCTGGTGAGTGATTTATTCTTCTTATAATTAAGTGTGCGATAAGTATTAATTGGATCAATTGAATTACCGTTTTCAAATCGAGCCATAGCAACTATCGGATTGACATCAGTATTATACGCCGTCTTTAAAATTTGCATGGATTGAATAGCGTCATTACTGTCTTGGGATTTTTTTAATAAAGAGTAATCAACAAGCAATGACTTTGTATACGAATTGACTATTTCATTTGCACTTGAAATTAAACTTTCAATTGGATCAGTAACGTTATGTGATTGATCAATCATATATGCTAAATTTTTAATTTTATTATTTTGTGAAGCGGCGGTAAGTTCATTGAATATCAGAAATAATTCATAAGGGTTAATAGAGCCCGCATCTAAATCATCATCTCCAAACTTACTATCATTAAAATGAAACCCACCTAGTTTATTGACATCAATTAATCTTGAAACAACCATTTCAATGTTTGTATTAGGGAGGTGGTGCCCTAAATCAACTAAGCACATTGCCTGATCTCCTAATTCTTTAGCACAAATATAACTAGTACCCCAATCACTTATAACAGTAGAATAAAATGCCGGCTCATAGGGTTTGTGTTCTAGCAAAACTGTCCAATCTTTGGGAAGAGTGGCGTAGATTTTCTTCATAGAGTCAATGTATCTTTCCAATGATTTTGAAAAGCTCATCTGTCCTGGAAAATTACCTCCATCACCAATCCATACTGTTAAACCCTTAGAACCCAAGGCTTTTCCACTTTCAATCGATTGTATATTTACTTCAATTGCCCTGTCTCTAATTGCAGAGCTTGAATTAGTTAAGCTTCCATATTTGAAAGTTTCTCGTCCATCTGCAGGATCTTGAAATGTATTAGAATTTACAACATCAAAGCCGATACCATACCCATCTGCAAATTCTTTTAACTCAGAAAAATCATCTACGTTATCCCATGGAAAATGTGGGGATACTTTATTAGTGAAGCCAATCAAATCATTTATTACAGCGCAATCTTCAATTTTATCATAAATATTTTGAGGTTCTCCTATTCCAGGAAAACGAGCAAATCGTGTTCCACCTGTTCCTACACCCCAAGTGGGGACAGCTACTTGAAATTTTTTTACCTGATCTAAAATTTCATGAATATCAATGTGACTCTTTTTTAATTTTTTCTCTAAATACTCAAAATCAAAATCGAGAGAAGATTTTGTTGTCTTATTATGTTCGTTGATAATTTCTTTTTTTACAGCTTTAAACATCGCTCCCCCATCCCATAGTAGTCATAAATGCATTATTTTCTGATGTTGTATCAAGTCTCGACAACTGAGCAACAACGTTAATATTACTTTTTAAAACAATTGAATATGGTTTTTCTCTTGGTAGTTTTTGACTATTAACCTCAATATCATCTAATCTTAAATGAATACTTCTTTTCCCTTTCATGGTGAAAATATAATTTTCTATCGGATCTTGATCTTCATATAAAAAGTCTAAGACTATTTCTGCAGGGTTTTGATCATAATTAATAATGCATAGAGATTCATGACCAAATTGATCACCGTGATTTGTTGTTTTGTAGGGGTGGCCTGTAGCAGGCAGAAATGCATCAGGGAAAGCCCAAACTTTTTTTCCTAAAGCTTTACTCATTTTTTCTCCTTATGGTTCTAACAAAAGAAGGAAAGCCGATGCTTAAGATTAAAAGCAATCCTGTAAAAATTATTATACCCACACCAGGCACATTGAGTAATCCCAATCCAAAAGAAAGCATTCCTAAAATAAATATAGATATCACTACTCCTAAAATGGAGCCGGATCCTCCGTAAATATAAACTCCACCCAATACCACCATAGTTATAATCTCTAATTCCCATCCAAATGCAATATTAGGTCTTACACTGGATAATCTTCCTGCTAGAAAAATGGCTGCTATGGCTGAAAATACCCCATTAAGAGTGAATAATACAAATGTATATTTGTCTACAGCAATGCCCGTATATTGTGCAGCATCAGGGTTGTTGCCAATGGAATATATTTTTTTACCTACAGAGGTCTTATGGAGAATAAAAGCAAATACCAAAGAAAGTAAAAGAAAAGTTAAAAATGCATAAGGAATATATCCAAATAGGTAACCACTACCTAGGTTACTTACCAGTTTAGGGAACTTATTATAATAAGAGTCTTCTAAGAAGGAATATGCCAATCCTCTAAATAAAGACATGGTTCCAATAGTGACAATAATAGAAGGGATAGCAAATTTTGTAATGATAGCTCCATTAAAAGCTCCACATAGAGCACCACTAAGTAATGTAAAAGAAATTACTAACCATGTATCGTAACCTAAGCTTGTGGTGTAACCTAAAACACAGGATGACACAGCAATAATAGACGCCACAGATAAATCTATTTGTCTTGCAATAATTACAAATGTCATAGTTAAAGCTATGATTGCTTTTTCACTAAACAAAAACGTGCTATCAATCAAATTATATAAATCTAAAAAGTAAGGTGAGATATTAGAATTTAGAATTAAGATAGATACTAACACTATAAAAAGAATAAATTCTTTTTTATAAAGAATATCTAAAAACTTAAAAGGGGGCTTATCAGGTATCGTGCTCATTAATTTTCCACCATAATTGTTTTTTCTTTACGTTGTTCAGTTTTAGTATTGATGATAATAGCCATTAAGATTATTGCGCCAGATATAGCAAGTTGCCAGAACTGCGAAATATCAACAGCAGGTAAAGCATTACGAATAAGTCCAATTAATAGTGCGCCTAAAACACATCCTAAAACTGTTCCGACTCCACCCATGACACTTATTCCACCGACAACACATGCGGATATAACCGTTAGTTCAAAACCTATTGCAATTTGAGTTGAAGCAACAGAATAACGGGCCACCCATAAATAACCACATAGTCCTGCAAAAAACCCTGAGATTGAGTATGCTAAAATAATGTATTTATTCTCACTAATACCTATATATTTCGCGGCATCTGGGTTGCCTCCTAAAGAGTAAAGATTTCTTCCAAAGCGGGTATGATTTAACAAAACATAGATAACTATAAATGCCGCTACTGCCAACCAGAATAAAAAAGAAAGGGAGAGGAACTTATAGTGAATTAAAGAAAGAAAATCTTCTGAAAATTCATTTGAATAAACTTGCTTACCGTCACTTACAAAATATATCAGGCCCCTATAGATGCTTAAAGTACCAAGAGTTGTAACAATGAAAGGTACTTTTAAAATTGCAATCGAAACACCATTCAATACGCCTAAGACTGTTCCAATGACACACGACAAAGCTATAAAATAATAAACTGGGAGCTCTGGGTGAACAGTTGAAAGTAAAGATATAAGCATGCCTGAAAGGGCAAGGTTAGAAGCTACAGATAAATCTATTGCACGAATTAATATCACGATCATTTGACTTAGAGCAAGAATGATTAATATTGAAGTATCTGTTAATACATCTGATATACTTTTAGGTGTTACAAAAAGAGGATTTGCAAATCCTACTGCTATTAATCCTATTAATATTATTGAAAATAAAATGAAATCTCTATTGGTTAAGATTTTTTTCACGACTCACCACTTGCTAATTTAACTATTTGTTCAGATGAGGCGTTTTTAACATCTAAGATATCTTTAATTAATCCCTTATACATCACAACAACCCTATCACACATCCCTAAAATTTCTGGAAGTTCGGATGAAATCATAATTATCGACATACCCTCTTCTACTAACTCTCCCATAAATTCATGGACTGCCGATTTTGATCTGACATCAATTCCCTTAGTGGGTTCATCAAGAATTAAAACCTCAGGCTTCGTAGAAAGCCATTTAGCTATTACAGTTTTTTGCTGATTTCCACCTGATAAACTTTGGGTTAATTGACTCCAATAGGAAACTTTAATATTGAGTTTTTCTTGCATTGCAGTTGCGTTTTTAATTTCTTTTAAATTGTCTAGAATATAGAATTGTGAATTTCTATCTAAAATAGCCATGTTTATATTGTCTTTTACTGACATTAACCCAGTCATACCTAGCTGTTGTCTTTCCTCTGAAAGATAAACAATACCTTGATCAATTGCATAATTGTAGGAGAGTTTGTAATTGGCCCTATTTCTGGTCATAGTGGCCTAGCCTATCGAATAATTGAGGCAGGATATCAGTTAGAAATACCAAAAATGTTTGCATCTGTCGTGTTGATTTCTCTTACAGGAATCATCTTATTTAATATCATTCGTCTTATTAGCTATTTAATTTTAAGAGACTGGCATTCCAGTTATAGCAATACCGAATAAAAAACTCCCTATAATCTTTAAGGGAGATATTATTTATTCATCAAAATTGATTTTATTGAGTAGATCAATAACCGCTTTTCTATTTGAAGCTAATTTTTCTAAATCTAGAGAGTCAAATTTTGCACTACCAGCGAGATTTTTAACTTTCTCAGACAAAGGAACCTCAAGACTCACAGGGAATTCATTGTTGTCATTAGCATAAATAGATTGAGCTTTTTTTCCTGCCAAGAACTTAACTAATTTTTCTGCTAGTTCTAATTTATTCTTATTTAAAATAGCTATGCCTGAAATATTTACGTGTGCTCCCCTATTTTCTTGATTGGGAAAAACTACTGTGGTTTTATCTAACCAGATTTTTTGATCTTCGTTGTCCTGCATTTTAAAAAAGTAATAATGATTGCCTATGCTATAATCACAAACACCGGCATAAATAGCTTTTACTTGGTCTCTATCATTGCCTTGAGGCTTCCTAGCGAGATTTGCCTTTAAAGCAATCAAATAAGTTTCAAGCCATTCTTCACTATAGTGTGCCATCAAAGAGGCAAATAAAGAAATATTGTAAGGATGAAATCCTGATCTTACACAAATTTTTCCTTTGAAGTCTTCTTGGGCTAAATCTTCATAGTTAATATTTTGAATATTTAAATCTTTATTTGCATAAATAATTCGTGCTCTTTGTGTCAAACCAGACCAATAATCACTTTGAAGATTTGATGGAACTGTGGCTAAAGGTTGAATTTTAACACTCGCTCCTGCTTCAGAAATATCAATTAATCGGGAAATATCTGATGATAAAAAAATATCTGCTACTGGGTTATTTTTTTCTAAAATTATTTTTTGAACTAATCCCTTCTTAGAATAAATCCATTCAACTTTGATACCAGTATCTTTTTCAAACTCTTTTAGCAGGGGTTCAATTAGTAGAGGTTGCCTTTCAGAATAAATTCTTAACTCTTTAGATTGAAGGGAACTATAAGAAATAGTGTATAGCGATGATAAAATAATAACCTTTAATAAAATATTTCTAAAAATACTCATATATTTCTCCTTGTAGGATAGTTTTTAAGCTAAAAAAATTAATTTAAAATACTTTAAAAAATCAGGTCCTATTTTATGAAATAGTAGAAGTTTTCTGAAAGTCATTTCAGATTGGAGAATCTACTTTTTTTTCAATGTGATAACCATTGAGTACTTCTCTAAGAGAGAAAGACAGGCAGGCAATGGTAGGTCTTTATGGATATGGTGATACTCTCGGTAGTCAAAAATTTCTTTTTTTTCTTGGTCGTAAATATGTATGTGCTCACTTAAATTAGTGTCGTAAAATGTTTTTTTCTCAACAAAGATTTCTTTAAGATAGCCCTTTTTGACAAGTGTATCTAAATTTTCATATAGAGTAGTAAGAGAGAAAAAACTTTTGTTTTCCTTTAATTGCTCATTTATTTGATCAATACAAAAATGTTTGTCTTGACCATTAAAGATTGTCTTTAACAAAACCAGTCGTTGTTTTGTTTGTCTCCAGCCACAAGTTTCCAAAACTTGATCTATTTGAATTTTGTTACCTTCGTTTAAGTTCACAACTTATCAATACTCTTTTTTAAAAATTATATCAATGTCATATATGGTTGCATCTAACTTAGAGGAGATCCCATAATAAATTATACATTAACTACAATCTTCAAGAGAATTAGCAATATCCAAGATTAAGCTATTATACATACTAGGTCCTTTATCAATGCTTGCACCAAGAGGATCTATAATCCCAGTAGAAACATTCATATCCTCTGCAAGAACTTCAATGATTTTGGGATTATATTGAGGCTCGGAAAAAATACATTTGACGTTTTCATGCTCAATCAATTCTTGAATTTCAGCAATTTGTTTCGCACCTGGAAGTACGTCTGGGTTTAAGGTCAAAGCACCTTCAGACCTAATACCAAATCTATTTTCAAAATATTGATAAGCGTCATGAAATACAATGAAGCTGGGCTTTTCTGGAATAATCTGATTTACTCTTTCCATAAGGGCATCCAATGAGGAAGTTAGTTTTTGTGCATTTAACTCATAAATATCTTTATTAGTTGAGTCTATTTTGGATAGTTCATGAGCCATCTCTAAAACTATTGCTTGAGCATTCATAGGGTCTAGCCATACGTGGGCATCGAATTCCCCATGCATGTGTTCATCGTGGTTTTTATCATCCTCTTCATGTTCATCTTCATGGCCGTGATGCTCGTCATCATGTCCTTCATGTTCATCTTCATGGCCGTGATGCTCGTCATGAATATTAGACTCTCTAAATTTAAGTTTTTGAATAGAAGGCAATTCTAAAAGAGATATTTTCTTGGCATCTTTAGCCAATGACTCAAGGGGTTTTTCTAAAAATAATTCTAAATCTTCACCAACCCAAAAAATGATGTCGGCCTCTTCTAACATTGTGGCATGAGATGGCTTCATTGTAAAATTGTGAGGAGAGTTACTTCCCTCAACAATTAATAAAGGAGTCCCAACACCCTCCATTACGCTTGCTAGCAATGAGTGAATTGGTTTAATAGTAGCCACTGCCTTGATATCAGCGATTGCTGAAAAACTAGTCAGTATAAGAGTTATTCCAAAAAAGATTGATTTATTGAGTAATTTCATGTTTATTGCCTTTAAAGTGTTATAATATAACAAATGTAATATTATAACATTACATTTAAGTCAATAGTCAAAATATGAGCAATACCTTAATTCAATTAAATAATTGTGGAATACTTCGTAATCACAAATGGTTAGTCAGAGGAGTATCGTTAAAAGTAGATCGTGGTCAGATTGTAACGCTTATTGGTCCAAATGGATCAGGTAAATCCACCACAGCAAAAATGGCTTTGGGTATTCTCAGACCCGATGAGGGCAGCAATATTGTTTTAAATAATTTAAAAATTTCTTATGTGCCTCAAAAATTATCTATTGATTGGTCACTTCCTCTACGCGTTATAGATTTTATGAATTTGATTGAAAAACACAGTCAAGAAACTTTAATGGACATGCTTACTCTTACTGGAATTAAACATTTGCTTTATGAAGATGTTCGTAACCTCTCTGGAGGAGAATTCCAGCGACTCTTAATGGCGAGAGCCATTGCCAAAGAACCAGAATTTTTAGTCTTAGATGAACCCGTTCAAGGTGTAGATTATGCTGGGGAAATTGCTCTTTATCAAATCATTCAAGATATTCGAAAAACTTTACATTGTGGCATTCTTCTAATCTCCCACAATCTCCATGTGGTAATGTCTCAAACCAATCATGTGATTTGTCTGAATGGCCATATTTGTTGCTCCGGTGAACCTCAATCTATCGTCAAAGATCCTGAATACATAAAGCTTTTTGGTGAAAACATGGATCCCACTCTGGCTTTTTATCAACATCAGCACGATCACCATCACCATCCTGATGGGAGCGTGGATCATTCGCATTAATTACTTATGTTTGAAGACTTTCTTTTTCGAGCTTTCATTGCAGGAATAGGCCTCGCTATCATCACAGGACCCTTGGGATGTTTTATTGTTTGGCGACGATTATCATATTTTGGAGATACCTTAGCTCACTCTGCCTTATTAGGAGTAGTGATAGGATATGCATTGAACTTTAATTTTATCATTTCTGTCTTTGTCATTTCAGCGCTCATCTCTCTATCTTTATTATACTTACAAAAACGAACTAGCTTACCCAATGATGCCTTACTCGGATTATTAGCACACTCCGTGCTATCCATTGGTTTAGTTTTGCTTGGGATCCTCTCCTTTATTCGTATTGACCTCATGGGGCTATTGTTTGGAGATATTTTAGCGGTGAACATGAACGATATTCTTATTGTTTGGGCAGGGGGTGGGATATCCTTATTGGTATTAATATATATTTGGAGACCTTTATTTGCTGGAACAGTTAATTTAGAATTAGCAAAAGCAGAAGGGCTGAATGCAGATACTGCCAATACTATTTTTACTTTACTAATTGCCCTAGTTATTGCTATTTCTATTAAAATAGTTGGGATTTTATTAATTACAGGATTACTGATAATACCCGCAGCTGCCTCGAGAAATTTGTCTAATCATCCTATACAGATGGCAATTATTTCAAGTGTGTTAGGCGTTCTTAGTGTAATTTTTGGTCTTCTCACATCAATTAATTGGAATACAAGTACTGGGCCCACTATCCTCAGTGCAGCGCTTGGGATTTTTATTATTTCACTTTTTCCATGGAAAAAATTGCCATTATTCAAAAAAGAAATTAAATTGGAGAAATAAATATGAATACAACTCAATCCTCTTTAACTAATAAAAGCCAAAATGTTGCTTTAACAAAAAATCAAAAGATTGTTTTAAATTTACTGGAAAGCTCGACTGAGCCCTTAAAGGCCTATTCTATTCTGGCTAGCCTTCAAAATGAGGGACTGAAGTCTCCATTACAAGTTTATCGGGCACTTGATAAACTAGTAGAATTAGGAAAAATTCATAAAATTGAGAGTAAAAATTCATTTATTATTTGTAATAATTCTAATTGTTCAAATTCCAGCAATACAGTTTTTGCCATTTGTGAAAATTGTGAAAATGTTAGAGAAATTAAAAATGCTCAATTACAAGAGAGCATAGGCCAATTAGCAAAAAAACACAGAGTTAACATGAATCGTTATAACCTTGAGTTTTATGAGTTATGTAAAAACTGTAAAACTAATTAATTTTTTAATTTATTCATAAAAAAAGACTGATCTTATTGTATTTTTGTCTATTGACATAAATAAAGACCTATATATATTGTGCACCTCATTATGTATGCAGTTTTAAAATCAGTCGGAAAACAGTTTAAAGTATCACCAGGCGATACTCTTAAAATGGATAAAATTGAAGGAAATGTAGGCGATACTATTTCTTTTAAGGACATCGTTGCTGTTGGAAATGGCGATAAATTTGAACTAGGCTCTCCTGCAGTTCAGGGAGCAGAAGTTTCTGCAAAACTACTTTATCAAACTCGCGATGATAAAATTCGAGTTTTTAGAAAGAATAGAAGAAAACACTTTCAAAGAACTAAGGGTCATCGTCAATACATCTCTATATTAAAAGTCTTATCGATAAAATCTTCTATTGGGGAAGAAAGCTTTAAAGAGCCTACAAAAAAAGCTCCTGCTAAAGCTGAGTCTCCAAAGAAAACTGAGGCAAAAACTGAAGCTCCAAAAAAAGCAGCAGTGAAAGCTCCTGCGAAAACTGAAGAAAAAAAGACTGTGAAAAAAGAAACAACTGAGGTAAAAGAGTAGAACTATGGCAACAAAAAAAGCAGGTGGAAGCTCCAAAAACGGAAGAGACTCGGCTGGTAGAAGGCTTGGAGTCAAAAAGTTTGGTGGAGAGCACGTAATCCCTGGAAATATTATTGTTCGTCAACGTGGTACAAAGTTTTACCCGGGCGACAACGTTGGAATTGGAAAAGATCACACTCTTTTCTCCTTAGTCGAAGGCAAAGTTCTGTTTAAAAAATCTCGTAACAGACAGTTTGTTTGCGTTAACTAAATTTCCTAAAACCTTTTCAAATTAAACTGTTATGGCATTTATAGATAAAGCAAAAATATATATTAAATCTGGCAACGGCGGTCATGGCGCCTTAAGTTTTCGCCGAGAAAAATTTATTGAATACGGTGGCCCTAATGGGGGCAATGGAGGAAAAGGTGGCGATGTTATCTTTCGAGGCAACAAAGGGATGAACACCTTACAGCGCTATCGCTTCAATCAACATCATAATGCTCCCAATGGAATGGGCGGTGCGGGTCAATTAAAAACAGGGTCTAGTGGTAAAGATCTTATTTTAGACATTCCGTGCGGTACAGAAATTTATAACGAAGATATGAGTATTAAACTTTACGAAATCATGGAAGAAAATGAAACGTACTATTTTCTTCGAGGGGGCCAAGGAGGAAAAGGAAATGCTCACTTTAAAAGCTCTACCAACAGGGCACCTCGTAAATTTCAACAAGGTGAAAAAGGGCAGGCAGCTACTGTCCGATTAAAATTAAAAATTTTAGCAGATGTAGGGCTTGTAGGGATGCCAAATGCAGGTAAGTCATCTATTTTGAATTTTGTTACTAATGCCAAATCAAAGGTTGCTGATTATGCTTTTACTACACTTCATCCTCATATTGGCATGGTACAAAAAGAGGATTTAGAATTTGTATTGGCCGATATCCCAGGTCTGATTGAAAAAGCAAGTGATGGTAAGGGGCTCGGTCATGATTTTCTCTCGCATATAGAACGGTGTAAGATTTTAATACATGTTATTGATACAACAGAAGATAAGCCTTTTGAAAACTATCAAATAATTCGTAAAGAATTAGTTAACTATGGAGCTCAAATAGAGAATAAAAAAGAGATTATTGCTCTCAATAAGATTGAAATTATGGAAAAAGAAGAAGTTGCCAAAATTCAACAAGAATTTGAAAAAAAACTAGACCAAAAGGTTCTTTTAATATCAGCTGCTACGGGATATCAGCTCGATCAATTAACAAATTTATGCTTAGAATACCTGCAAGATGAATAAAAAATTTACTGATCTCGCAAAAAAATCCAAAGTCATTGTTATCAAGGTGGGTTCTAATATTCTAGTGAATGAAAAACACACCCTGAGAAAAAAATGGCTGGCCACACTTGTAGATGATGTCCAAAAACTTCAAAAAAAAGGCTCTAAAGTTATTATTGTTTCTTCTGGGGCTATCGCTTTGGGAAGAAATATTCTGTCAAAAAAGAAATTAACCAATTTGCATGAAAAGCAAGCTGCCGCCTCTATCGGTCAAATTCAATTATCACAACAATGGCAAAAGGCATTTGCTAAACTCAAAATACAAAGTTCACAAATTTTAATTACAGCTGAAGATTTAAACGAAAGACGTAAATATTTAAATATTCGCAATACTATTTTTTCTTTAATGGATTTGAACGTTGTCCCTATCATTAATGAAAATGATACGACCTCAACAGAAGAAATTCGCTTTGGTGATAATGATAAACTCTCTGCCATGATTACCAATGCCTTGTCTGCAGAGCTCTTAATTCTCCTATCAGATGTTGATGGTCTCTATACAGCTAATCCGAAGAAATCTACCCAAGCAAAGCTCATTACGGATGTCACTGAAATTAATCATGACTTAGAAAAATATATAGATAAAGATTTAAGTGAATTTGGATCCGGCGGCATGCTAGCCAAGGTGAATGCTGCTAAACTTTGTATGCAGTCTGGCTCAACTATGATTATTGCAAATGGGCTGGTTAGTCATCCTTTAGATAACATAAATCCAAAATCATCAACTTGGTTTCATCCTGCCAAAAATATTCTCACTAGTCGTCAACAATGGATTTGGAATAGACCTATTCACAAAGCCATTATTCATATTGATGAGGGGGCCTCTAAGGCACTACAAAAGAATTCAAGTTTATTAGCCATTGGGGTTAAATCTATTGAGGGAAAGTTTTATCGTGGCGATACTGTCTTGATTCATTACAATAAAAAAGAGTTAGCTCGTGGAATGATTAATTATGATTTTAAAGAAATGGAACAAATAAAAGGTCAAAAATCAAAGGATTTTAGCGGTATTTTAGGCTTTGTGCGAGAAGATGAGATTATACATAAGGACAATATGGTGACATCTCGATGAGCGACTACTTCAAAGAAATTATCTTGCAATCAAGACAAGCTGCGAAAGCCATGACAAAACTCACTGCAATGGATCGTAGTAAAATTCTCATGAATATTAGTGGATTTTTGTTAACCCATAAGAATGTCATTCTTCAGGCCAATCAATTAGATGTAGATCGTGCAAAATCAAACAACCTTTCTGAGCCAATGGTTAATAGATTAATCTTAACAGCTGAAAAAATTGATCAACTATCACAGGATGTGGAAAAAATAGCTCAGATGCCAGATCCTTTAAATCAGGAATTGGAAATTTGGGATAACCCTTCCAACGGACTTAGATTTTCTAAAGTGTCAGTTGCCTTAGGAGTGATTGGTATTATTTATGAGTCACGTCCCAATGTTACAATTGATGCTGCTAGTTTGTGTCTACGTTCAGGTAATGTCTCTATTCTTCGAGGAGGGTCTGAATGTATCGAAACAAATAAAAAATTATATGAGTGTATTCAGCAAGCTTTAAAAGATTTAGATTTTAATCCGTATCTAGTTTGTTTTATTCAAGATACCGATCGAAGCTATGTGCAAGAATTACTTCAAGCTGAAGGCGACGTCGATGTGATTATTCCTCGTGGTGGAAAATCTCTGATCCAAACAATCTCTGAGAATTCTAAAGTTCCAACCTTGAAGCATTTGGAAGGAATTTGTCATACTGTGTGGGATCAAGACTATGATAAGGAACATGCAGCGGCTATCATTCTTAATGCTAAATTACGGAGACCCGAAATCTGTGGAGCCACAGAAACTTTATTAATCCATAAAGACAATTCTGCACCAGATATTACCTATGTATTAGATCAACTTAAATCACAAGGATGTGAAATAATTGGATGTTCCCATCTTCAAAAAATCTATGCCATTGATCGACTAGCGACCGCAGAAGATTGGGCGACAGAATATTTAGATAAAAAAATATCAGTTAAAATTGTTGAAAACATTGAAGAATCTGTTGATCATATTAATCAATATTCGAGCGGCCATACTGAGAGTTGTTTGACATCAAGTCAGACTTCGATTGATTATTTTTTCAAAAATTGCAAAAGTGCCATTTTAATGCACAACGCCTCTACTCAATTTGCCGATGGGGGAGAATTTGGTTTTGGCGCCGAAATTGGAATTTCCACAGACAAACTTCATGTTAGAGGTCCAGTGGGGGCAAAGCATTTAACCACTTTTAAATATCAAGTAAGTGGCAATCATACAACACGATCATAATGAATTTACAAAAATCTGCCTTAGAACTTAAACAACAAATTGAAGTACTCAACAGTCTTGCCAAAGAAGAAGTTACATTTATGATTAAAGGTTGTATTTATGAATTAGAAAATCTTAAACTTCTCTCTGAAGAAGGCCTATCCCAACTCAATAAAGTTATTTTAAGCAATGAGCCCTTTAATAATTTATATTTTAAATACAATAAAGAGAGATTAAATATCCGAGGTATTATCTATCTTGAAGAGGCTGACGATCTACAATTTATGACATCGGTATTTTTGTATTTTAAAATGCGCACTCCCCTGATGGTTAACCCCACCTCAGATTTACAAAAACAATTTTTTCATATTTTCATCAAAGTTTTAAAAGATAACAACACATCAGATAGTTTTATTGTCAATTTAGATGCCTAGATCAATTGGACTCTATGGAGGGTTTTTTAATCCTTTTCACAACGGGCATTTACATGTCATGCAAACATCCCTTCAAAGCTTAAATCTAGAAAAATTGGTGGTGCTTCCAACTTACCATAATCCATTAAAAAGCAATTCTCACACCAGTTCTATTCATCAACAAATCTTAAATATTGAATCAGAAATAAAACTGTCAAATGTACAAGTATCTGATTTTGAACACGTTCATCAAATTACCTCTACATATGAGTTATTACAAAAAATACAGACTATTTATCCTCTCACCTCTTGTTATCTAATTATGGGATTAGACCAATTGGGGAAGCTGCATTTATGGAAAGACTATCAATGGATAATCCAAAATATTAGTATTTGCGTTATATATAGACCGAGATATGATGATTTTATCGAAAATTCAACAGTCCAAAAAGAAAATCCAGAGTTGTTTGTGCCTGATTTAGCTACATTTATCAACCATTCTACACCATGCATTCACATTATTGAGGGTGATGGAGTAGATATTTCATCCAGCGAGTTACGTCATCGCTAATAATCATCAAGATCCATCGGTTAATGCGATTGTAGAAAGCCTTGAAGACAATAAGGCAGAAAAAATTTCTATTATCTCCTTAAAAGGAAAAGCAGAATTTGCAGAGTTTATGGTGGTTGCCTCTGGTCGATCTAATAAACATGTAGACTCTGTTTCAGAGAAAGTTTTTCGTGATCTTAAAACAAAAAAGATGTATTGCACCAAACCTGAAGGTCGACCTCTCTGTGACTGGACAGTTATTGATGCCGGTCATGTTTTAGTTCATATATTTCGAAATGAGATACGAGAAGTATATGATTTAGAAAAATTATGGTCAGAAGATTTTTCTGCTGCCAAATCTGTATCTTAGATATTAGTCATGATAAAATATTTTCTACCCCTACTCATCCTTATCAGTAGCCAATCAAGTTTTGCCGATACCAAAGAAACATATCGACAACTAAGTATTTTTAATGAGGTGTATAATCGAGTAAAAAATCAGTATGTTGAAGAATTAACTGACAAAGAACTTGTCGAGAAAGCCCTTAATGGCATGTTACAGGCCCTCGATCCTCATTCCAGTTATATGAATGAAGAAGTGTATAAAGAAATGCAAGTGGATACAGCTGGGGCATTTGGTGGTTTAGGAATTGAAATCACGACTGATAAAAGTTTTATAAAAATAGTCTCTCCAATAGATGACACGCCTGCTCAAAAAGCAGGAGTTCAAGCAGGCGATTATATTACTCACTTAGATGGCGTTTCAGTAATCGATATGACACTGAAAGAGGCTATTGATATTATGAGAGGTGAGGTAGGAGCATCTATTACGCTGACGATAGTCAGAGGTACAGAAAATCCTTTTGATATTGAGATTGAAAGAGACATTATTAAAGTCCAATCAGTCAAACACCGATTGATAGATGACATAGGTGTCCTTCGCATCAGCACCTTTAATGAGCAAACCACTCCAGGATTAAAAAAGATTATTGAAAAACTAGAGAGCAGTGATAACCCTCCAATTGGTTATGTTTTAGATCTTAGAAATAATCCAGGAGGTCTTCTTACAGAGTCCATTTCAGTCAGTGATGTTTTCTTGGAGCAAGGAGAAATTGTTTCGATAAGAGGCCGCGAGAAAAAAGATGTTAAAGTTTATTCTGCTAAAAAAGGTGATTTAATTAATAAAAAGCCTTTAATTGTGCTGATTAATGAGGGTTCCGCCTCCGCTTCAGAAATTGTTGCAGGCGCTCTCCAAGATCATGATCGCGCCGTCATTATGGGGATCAAATCCTTTGGAAAAGGATCAGTGCAAACAATTGTACCTATTGATAGCGGTGCTATTCGTTTAACAATTGCAAAATACTACACCCCTAGCGGCGACTCCATTCAAGCTGTCGGTATCGAACCAGATATTATTGTTCCTCGAGCTGAACTTAATATAATTGATGATTACTTTACTTTTCGAGAGTCAGATTATAAAGATGCTCTTGAAAATGAAACTAATGAGGGATTGGAAGAAGAAGAAGATTATACTGAGCTATTAGAAAATGATTATCAGCTCTCGCGCGCTATCGATGCTGTTAAAACAATTGCCGTTTTAAATTAATGCCACATAACCCCAAAGATTTTCGCCCTAATGTAGGGATGATGATCATCAATCAAAAAAAAGAAATATTTGTGGGCAAAAGAATTGATCATCCATCAGAATTTTGGCAAATGCCTCAAGGCGGTATAGACGCCCAAGAAGAACCCGCTATTGCTTCTCTGCGAGAAATGGAGGAAGAGGTGGGATTAAAAAAAAATAAAGTTGAATTAGTCACCCAAAGTTCTGACTGGTATTATTATTCTCTTCCGCAAGATCTAGCTGAAACTATGTGGAAAGGGAAATATAAAGGGCAACGACAAATGTGGTTCTTATATAAGTTTACTGGCAATGAAAAGGATATAAATATTCACACCGAACATCCTGAATTTTCAGATTGGAAATGGGTAGCTAAAGATTTCTTAGTTCCTAATATCGTACCTTTTAAAAAAGAAATTTATTCTAAAGTCTTAGAGGAATTTAAAAGTTATTTATAAGAAGGTGTATTAATAACTTGCTCAAAAGTATTGAGCGCAGATTCATTACCTTCTAAATCTTGATAGGTTTTTGTTTGTTGATAGTTAGAACTATTCACATCGCTTAAAGACTCAATTTGATCAACTAGAACTTCACAAGTTTTATCTTTCAGCATCACAAGACCACCGGAGACAAAGAAACTCTCCTGTAGTTGATTATTAGCCATTATCGCCATTTGTCCAGGTCGTAGTGAGCTGATAAAGGGTGAGTGATTTTCCATTGCTGCAAAATCACCCTCCGTTCCTGGCAAGACTGCCATTTCAACTTCTTTTTGAAAAATAACCTTTTGTGGTGATACGACTTTTAACTCAATCATCAGATTTCTTACGCTGCGTCTGCTTCCATTTTTTTAGCTTTTTCAAGTGCCTCTTCAATAGTACCTACCATGTAGAATGCGTTTTCGGTAATATCATCATAGTCACCCTTAACAAGGCCTTCAAAACCTTTAATAGTATCTTCGAGCGAGACAAATTTTCCAGGAGATCCTGTAAATACCTCAGCAACGTGGAAGGGTTGGCTCAAGAACTTTTGAATTTTTCTAGCTCTTGATACAACTAGCTTATCTTCTTCAGATAATTCATCCATACCCAAGATGGCAATAATATCCTGAAGACTCTTATAAGTTTGAAGAGTTTTTTGGACATCTCTTGCAACTTGATAGTGCCTATCACCTAGTGTTCTTGGTTCAAGAATTCTAGACGTTGAGTCAAGAGGGTCAACAGCAGGATAAATTCCAAGCTCTGCAATAGATCTATTCAAAACAGTCGTTGCATCTAAGTGAGCAAATGAAGTAGCTGGTGCAGGGTCAGTTAAGTCATCAGCTGGGACATAAATAGCCTGTACTGAAGTAATAGATCCTTTGTTCGTTGTGGTAATTCTTTCTTGCAGGGCACCCATGTCTGTTGCAAGTGTTGGCTGATAACCAACAGCAGAAGGGATACGTCCTAACAGAGCAGAAATCTCTGATCCTGCTTGTGTAAATCTAAAAATATTATCAACGAAAAATAAAACGTCTTGATTTTCTTCATCTCTGAAATACTCAGCTTGAGTTAAACCAGAAAGAGCCACTCTTGCACGCGCCCCAGGAGGCTCGTTCATCTGTCCGTAGACCAGTGCCACTTTTGATTTATCACCATCAACATCAATAACGCCAGACTCGATCATCTCATGATAGAGATCATTACCCTCTCTTGTTCGCTCTCCAACACCAGCAAATACCGAGTATCCACCGTGTGCTTTTGCGACATTGTTAATAAGTTCCATAATTAAAACTGTTTTTCCAACTCCAGCACCACCAAATAAACCAATCTTACCTCCTTTGGCGTAAGGAGCTAGAAGGTCTACAACCTTAATGCCTGTTACAAGAACTTCTGTTTCAGTTGATTGATCAACAAAATCAGGAGCTCCCCTGTGAATAGGAAGTTGTTTTTTTGTAGCAATAGGGCCTCTTTCATCAATCGGCTCACCAATAACATTCATAATTCGACCTAATGTTTCAGGGCCAACTGGTACTGAAATAGGATTGCCTTGGTCAGTAACTTCTTGACCTCTTTGCATACCTTCTGTTGCATCCATAGCAATTGTGCGAACTGTATTTTCTCCAAGATGCTGCGCTACCTCTAGCACTACTTCTTGGTCTCCAATTTTTGCAACTAATGCATTCATAATAGGAGGAAGTTCACCTTCAAATGCTACGTCAACTACAGCCCCTAATACTTGTGTTATTTTACCTGTTTTATTACTTGCCATTATATGCTCCTTTCCTAAACAGCCTCTGCGCCTGAAATAATTTCGATAAGTTCTTTTGTTATTACTGCCTGACGGGTACGATTATAAGTCATGGTTAAAGAATCGATCATGTCGCCAGCATTTCTTGTTGCATTGTCCATAGAAGTCATTCTTGCAGCATGTTCAGCTGCTGAACTTTCTAAGATACTTCCATAGATTTGTGTCATAAAGTTTCTTGGTATTAAATATTCTAATAATTCATTCTTATCTGGCTCAAACTCAAATGATGCATTACCACTATCTTGAGTATCTTCATCAGAATTAGGCTGCTCCAAAGGTATCAACGATTTGTAAGTAGGCTCTTGTGCTATAGCAGAAACAAATTTGTTATAGAGAATGCTTACTTCATCAATTGCCTGAGACTCAAAAAGCTCAGAAATTTTATTTTTAACACTATCGGATACTTCTAACTGTCTTTCATTAGTATTAATATCTTCAAAATTTTCTATAATTTCTAAATCACTTCTTTTATAAAAAGAACTAGCTTTTTTTCCAATGGGTAGAAGTTTCACCTCTATTCCTTTAGATTTTTTTTCTTTAATCCAGCTCATAGCGCTTCTAAATAGGGAGGAATTAAATCCCCCACATAAGCCTCGATCAGATGAATTAATGATAAGCAATGCTACTTTAGGATTTGCACGCCCCACTAAAACCTCTGGTAAATCTGAGCCATCCTTAGATCCACTAGACAGTGAAGATAAAATGAAACCTAAACTTTCAGAATACACCCTTGAAGATTCTGCTAATTCTTGAGCTCTGCGCAGTTTACTTGCGGCAACCATCTTCATAGCAGATGTAATTTTTCTAGTGGACTTAACACTAGATATTCTTGTTTTAAGATCTTTAAGATTAGGCATTAGCTATAGTTTTGACAAAAGTCTGCTAAAAACTCCTCTATCTTTTTATCTGACTCATCACTAAAGTTACCAGTACTGTTAATTTCATTAAATATATCGGAGTGCTTCGATTTAAAACTTTCCAAAAATTTATCCTGAAAATCAGTAATCTTTGATGTATCGATTTTATCAAGAAAGCCTCTTACACCTGAGTATAAGCTCAACACTTGATCCGCTACAGTCATAGGCACATACTGATCTTGCTTTAATAATTCAGTTAGTCTTTCACCTCTTGCTAGAAGTTGTTTTGTCGAAGCGTCAAGGTCGGAAGCAAACTGGGAAAAAGCTGCCATCTCACGATACTGCGCTAGTTCCAATTTAATCTTACCCGCAACTTTTTTCATTGCTTTCGTTTGAGCAGCTGAACCAACACGACTAACAGATAAACCAACATTAATCGCCGGTCTGATACCTGAGAAAAATAATTCTGTTTCTAGAAAAATCTGACCATCTGTAATTGAAATAACGTTAGTTGGAATGAACGCAGAAACGTCTCCGCCTTGTGTCTCAATAACAGGCAATGCTGTTAAACTTCCGCCGCCACTTTCATCGTTTAGCTTACATGCTCTCTCAAGTAAACGTGAGTGAAGATAAAAAACGTCACCAGGAAAAGCTTCTCTTCCAGGAGGTCTTCTCAATAGAAGTGACATCTGTCTGTAAGCAACAGCCTGCTTGGAGAGATCATCATAAACAATCAAGCCATGCATTCCATTGTCTCTAAAAAATTCTCCCATGGAACAACCTGTATAAGGTGCCAGAAACTGAAGAGGAGCCGGATCTGATGCTGTCGCAGCAACAACAATCGTGTATTCTAAGGCTCCATTTTCCTCAAGAGTTTTTACAACCTGAGCAACGGTAGATCTTTTTTGACCAATCGCTACGTAGATACAGTATAGCTTTTTGGACTCATCGTCAGACTGATTAACTTCCTTTTGGTTAATAATGGCATCAATCGCAACAGCTGTTTTACCTGTTTGACGATCGCCAATAATTAATTCTCTTTGACCTCTTCCCACAGGAACAAGTGCGTCTAAAGCTTTTAGTCCTGTTTGCATAGGTTCGCTAACACTTTTTCTAGGAATAATTCCTGGAGCTTTGACTTCTATTCTTCTCGACTCACTACTTTGAATTGGACCTTTTCCATCAATAGGGTTTCCAAGACCATCCACAACTCTTCCAAGTAAGCCTTTACCAACTGGAACCTCAACAATACTTTTAGTTCTTTTAACTGTGTCGCCTTCTTTAATATCTCTATCATCACCAAATAAAACGATACCAACATTATCTTCTTCAAGGTTAAGAGCCATTCCTTTAACTCCACCGTCAAACTCCACCATTTCACCAGCTTGAACATTGTCTAAGCCGTATACTTGTGCAACTCCATCACCAACCTTTAGTACGGTTCCGACCTCGGATATGTCGGCTTGGCTTTCAAAGTTATTAATTTGATCTCTGATGATAGAAGAGATCTCCGATGCTTTAATTGACATTAAATGTCTCCTTTCACGTTGTTGGTAAATTTTGAAACTTGGTTGATGATACTTAAATCAATCATCTTTGAACCAATTACAACTGTCATTCCTCCTAGGAGGGATTTATTTACTTGAAACTCTAGTTTAATTTTGGAACCATATTGATTATGAAGTAGCTCCTGAATATTATTTTTTGTTTGCTCATCAATACCATGAGCCGTGGTTACTTTTGCTTTTTGATAACCTCTTTTTTCAAAAAGAACATCTTGAAATTCGTGTAAAATGTTTTCAAACAAATTTAATCTTTTATTCTTCTTCAAAGTATTTATTAAACCCGTAAGTATTTTTTCAGACGGTAAGCCAGAAATAACATTTAAGAGAACACTCGATTTTATCTCATTTTTTGTTAAAGGAGATTTAAGCAAAGAAGAAAGCTCTTGGCTTTCCTTGAGGCTTTCTGAAAGCGATTGGCAGTCGGATAAAAGAGAGTCTAGCTCTTCATTTTTCACTGTATCAAAAAGTGCTACTGAGTAGCGTTTAGATGCTATTTTATTGCTCATTTTTATTAATTAATCTGCATTTTTTATCACATCATCAAGCTGAATCAGATCATACAAATGACGCATCAAGCAACCGATAAAGGATCCACGTCAATATTCAAAAAACGTAAGTTTTTAGGGGTTAAATGGGACTTTAGAAGATTAATTTTTTTTCTTAAACTCACATAGCTGCTCTCTTTAAAGTAAAAATTCTCTTGATAGTGGTTTTTCTTGTATGGAATCAAAGAAGGGGTTGGGCCCAGGATGGATAATTGATGTTTTTTTGAGATCGATAAAACTTCCATGCAAATATCACGAAGATCTGGGAGTTTAGGGTGTATTAATTGTAATTGAGCAATCTTGGTATATGGAGGAAGATTATTTTGCTCTCTTCGAGATAATTCCATGGAAATAAAATCATCTCTATTCTGATTTTTAATACTTTCAAAAATTGGGTGCTGAGGATTATAAGTTTGAATTAACACCTTACCCCGCTCACCTTCCCTACCAGACCTTCCTGCAACTTGTTGAAGGAGCTGATAAGTTTTTTCCATAGCTCGAAAGTCAGGACTAAATAAACTCGAGTCTCCATCAATAATATTAACCAATTTTAAATTAGGGAAGTGAAATGATTTACCAATAATTTGAGATCCAATTAATAAATTGGTTTGTTGATCAAAAATTTCCTTCATTAAAATTTTTTTATTTTTTTTGGATCTCAGGGTGTCACTTGAAAAAACTTGGCTTTGGTAACCAGGAAATAATCTTTCCACTTCCTCCTGCAATCTCTCTAAACCAATACCTAAAGATATAAATTTATCAGAAGAGCACATTTTACAAATTTGCTGTGGTTCATAAAAACTAGAACAGTGGTGACAAATTAAACGATCTATTCTTTTATGATAAACCAAATTAACAGCACAGTGCTGACACTGTACAGCTGCATGGCAATTTGCACAAATTTTTGTTGGTGCGTACCCTCGACGATTTAAAAAAAATAATACTTGGTTTTTATTTTTTAAATTTTTCAATGTTTCATCATAAATTTGTTTGGAAATCCAAGATTTGGAACTTGGCTTAGAAGTATTCATATCAATAACGTCTATCTCAGGTAATTCTGTTTTATGAAATTGACTTAATAACTTATGACTAATAATTTTTTTACTTTTGAGATTATATAAAGTTTCAAGAGATGGTGAGGCGCTCACCAAGGTGCAAATAGCATCATTACATTTAGCCTTATAAATAGCCATATCTTTAGCATGATATCGAGGGCCTTCTTCTTGTTTGTAAGAGGAGTCATGTTCCTCATCACAAATAATTAATTTTAAATTTTGAAAAGGTAATAAGACAGCTGATCGAGCACCAACAATAACACAAGGCTCCCCTGATAAAAGAGAACGCAATATTCTACTTTTTTGTTGTTTTGTTTGCTTGGAGTGCCAAATAAAAGGTTCACATCCAAAGTATTCAAAAAATCTCTTAGACCATTCCTCCGTGAGGGCAATCTCAGGCAACAACACAAGCGTCTGTGTTCTTATAGAAAGGTTTTCTTCAATAAGTTTAAAATATAATTCAGTTTTACCAGACCCTGTAACACCGTCTATGAGGTGGGTACCAAAACTCATGTTTTCTTTTTTCCAGATACTATGAAAAATTTTGGACTGTACATCATTTAACACAATAGGTTTTGCTATTTTTTCAAATAAAAAACTTTTCGAAGTCTGTGAAATAGTTTTACTAGCAATTAAGTCTTTCCAACTTTTAGATGATAGAGAGAATTTTTTCATTAAGCTTTTTTGGGAAATGGATATTTGATTTTGATATATAAAGTAATTTTTAATATCTGATGTTGGATATTGTTGAAGTGCCATTTTATAGACCATTCCTGTATCAATGAAATAATGAAGAGATAAATATTGGTAAAATTCTAAATTTTCTTTGCTGATAGCGTGAGGATAGAAAGATTTAATTTTTAAAATTTTTTTTAAATCAAATTGAATATCGTTTTCTTTGATTTGCGCTATAACCACGCCTCCTTGAATTTTTCCTCGTAAAGGAACCTGCACAATACAACCTAGTGGAAGAATTTGAGAATATTTATACGTTAAACTTTCTTGTATTTGGCCAAAAGGTATAACTTCGAAGTAATAAGACATTTTTAAAATTTGATTCTAATTTATAATATAATGTAATGAATTTTATCGAACTACTAGGACATTCAAAAGTTCATAAATCAATAATTGATGATTTTGATAAGTGGGTCTTCCATTTAAAAGACATTAAAGGCTATTCTGAAAATACATATAAGTCTTATTGCTATGATGTATGTGATTTCTTTATCTTTTTTCAATATTATCATCAGGAGCCATTATCTTCATCTAATTTAAAAAGATTAGATTTACAAACATTTAGGGCATGGGTAGCAGATATTGGTAGCGAAAGAAATTATTTTAATATTTATAAAAAACCATTAGTAGCCAGATCACGAAGAAGGGTAATCAGTTCTTTGAAAAGCTACTTAAAATTTGGTACTACCTCTAACAGTGAGTATCAGTTTGGCTATACAGAAATCCAGTTACTCAAAAATCCAAGAATTCCTAAAACACTCCCTAAGCCAATTTCTGAAGATCAAATTGATCAGTTAATTGATCAACTATTAAAAGTGTCAAAAAAGAGCTGGGTTCAAAAAAGAAATTTAGCTTTACTCTATTTGCTTTATGGATGTGGTCTTCGTATTAGTGAGGCTTTATCAATTACCAAAAAACATTTAATAGATAAAAGCACTTTAACAGTTATGGGTAAGGGTAAAAAAGAAAGACTAATCCCTGTATTAGGTGTTGTCAGTCAGTCTATTACAAATTATCTAGAGGAGCTACCCCATGATATTTCTAATGAAGATATGATCTTTGTTGGTGATAGAGGTTCACCGTTAAAAGCATCTGCCTTTCAAAGGGATTTAAAACAGGCTCGAATTAACCTAGGGCTGCCTCAAACAACAACGCCTCATGCATTAAGACATAGTTTTGCAACGCACCTTCTCAAAAATGGAGGAGACTTAAGAGTGATACAAGAACTTTTAGGACATAGTTCTTTATCAACAACTCAAATTTACACTGAGGTAGATGATATTAGTTTAGAAAAAACCTATCGAGAAAAAAATCCAGAGAAGTAAACAAAACGTTTAAAAAATATGAGTTTTATTAAAATAATCTTTATTGCTTCAATGCTAATTGCTATAAAAGGGCATTCATTTTCCCTTCAAAACTCTAGTATAGAGCTTTCAAATCAATGTAAAAATGACTCTCAGCACATATCAATTGACCAGTTTAAGGGCAAGGAAAGTTTCAAATATAATGTCAACGTAAATGATTTTGGTACTTGCCCCTCTGATCAAAATAACAACAACCATAGAATACGATTATCAACTGAAACAGTTGATCGTACTATGGAAATAGAATTACAATTTGATTTTGCCCTATCAAATGATCCATCAACATGGACATCTTTTTTTGAATTTGATAATTGGGCTAAAGGATGTGAATTTTCTAATCCATCTGTTTTAATAGGGACTCAATCAGGAAAACTATACTCAAGATATATTGATGAAAATAAGCAAAAACAAAAATCTTTCTATCAATTCTCTATAACTAAAATAAACGAGTGGAATAGTGTAAAGATTAATTTATCCCCAACTAAAAATAATGAAATCTATAATTTTTCATACACTCAAAACAATCAAGAAATATTTAATTATGATATTTTTATTGGAGGATGTGCTGAACTTGAATTTAGCATCGGCCCATTTCAAAAAAATGGCCAAGGAGAAAATTATAAATTTTATCTCTCAAACATTAATACCTCAACGGGTCTTAATCAATGCGATAAATTAAAATATTTATCTCAGGATCTTAAGATACTTTTTGTATCTGCTTCTACTCTGTCTTATCGTAAAAAATTGGGTAAAGATGAACCGGGTTGTGAGGAGACCGCTGAATATCTTGCCTTAGAATTAAATAATAAGGTAGATAATTACGCTCGAGGGGGAGGGGGTGTCTTAGTTAACAATACCAATGCTCCTCATGATGTAAAATTTGGCACTATTATATCAGGTATAAAACTTACTGATTATGATTGGATAGTTTATGGTGCAGGAGCTGGATTAAACTTCACAGATGGTGGGCAGCAGTCTTATCAAGTAATTAATCAATTATTGAATTCAAAAGCCACTGATGGTTTATTACTTAGAAAATTTAATGATTTTTTCGAAAGTGGGGGTAAGCTTATTTTAGCAATGCCAACTCAATTTAGTCAGAATAATAAAAATAAAAAATATCATCGCCTACTTAAGTCCGGGTTTACACTTATAGATAGAATTAAAATTCTTGAGGCAAATAGGGATGACGTATTTTTTGTAGGATTTCAAGACGGATTAGTTGACCCTGATGATAAATCCTTTTATCTAGATACTTTTGATGGCATACACTTATCTCCTAAAGGACATCAGATTATTGCTCAAAAGTTTGCTGAAATTATTAAAAATAATTAACTCTGGCCTTGACAATAAAATAAGGATTTAAGATATCTTTTTTTTGATAAGTTAGTCTCATGTTTTCTAAATCCTGAACGCTGCCCCCTGCTCCTTCTACTACTGCTTGAGCTGCGGCAGTGTCCCACTCTGATGTTGGAGATAATCTTGGATAGATATCCACTAAACCCTCCGCCACCATACAAAATTTTATTGAGCTACCTGCTTGAATAAGTTTATAATTTTGAAATTGTGATATAAAATCTTTAGTCTCTTTATTCAAATTATTTCTACTTGCAGCAATACGAATGGGATCATGATAATTAGTGGTAAATATTTCTTCTGTGTTAGAGCCAACACACTTCATAGCACCCCTACCCATTCCACCAACATATAAAATATTTTTTATGGGTAAATAGACATATCCAACAACTGGATATTTATTATCAATTAAAGCAATATTAATAGTAAATTCTCCATTCTTATTTAAAAATTCTTTAGTGCCGTCTAAAGGATCGATTAGCCAATATTTTTGTTGTTTAGTGTAAAAACTATCAGACTCTTCAGAGACAATGGGGTATGAGGTAATAGAATTCAAGCATTCACAAATAATATGATGAGATGCCAAATCTGCTTTTGTAACAGGAGTCTCATCTAACTTATAAGAAACTTCTAGGTTCTCTTGATTATAAATTTCTAGTATTTTCTTACTACTACGCTCTAGGCAACTTTTAATTTCATGAAAAAAATCAAACTGTTCTAATTTATTATCAGTAAACATTCTTTATTAAATATAGCGACTCTACATTCAAACTATATTCTTTGTTATTGTGAAAAACTAGTTCTTGAGATTAATTTCAATCTTTTTAAATTTATTCATATCAAAGGCAATATCTTCAAAAACTATCTCTTGATAGTCTTGAACTGGATTAAGAGAAAAGCCATAAGGCTCTAGTGGATCTCCTTTAAAATCTTTTGAGAAGATGCCATTTTGATCGATATCTTGAAATGCAAATAAGCCTACGATTAGATGGGGAAAGGCTTTCAAATTAATTTGATTAAAATTGTTGATATTTCTCTCGCCCACCATAAAAAGGGGCGCAGAGTCGTTGTCAAAATAAAACTTTCTGTCATAGCCCCATATATAAATTGGACTGCTAGTATCTTTGAAACCAGTGACTTTGACTGTTAAATGGTCAGAAAATGCATGATTTATGAATAAAAATACCAGAAAAATAGGAAATAATATGATTTTCTTAAAATTTGCTTCAAAACTGTGCATAACTTGAAGAAGATTAGTATTTTTTTATGCTAATTGCACTTTGTCTTTTTACTGCGCGACCGCCACATATGCGCATGATAAAAAATGTTGATATATAAAGAAAATTAATACAATAAGTAATTATTAATTATTAGTTAAATTCAAAGAATTAAAAATCATCTATATTACTGTGGATAACTCTGTTAAAAACTCTATTGATAAAGATAAAATTATGAAAAAAGGATACATTTTAGTAAGAATTTCGATTCACAACACTGAACTCTTCAAAGAGTATCCGCCATTATCTGGACCAGCAATGGAGAAATTTGGTGGAAAATACCTTATTCGCGGGGGAAAATTCGAAATAGCAGAAGGGGGATGGCCTGCGGATCGAACAACCGTAGTAGAGTTTGAGAGCTTTGAAAAAGCTAAAGAGTGCTATGAATCAATTGAATATAGTAAAGCGAAAGAAATCCGCCAAAAAAGTACCAAAACAGACCTCATACTAATAGAGGGGTATTAATCTTTTTTAAAAAAACCTGAAGCAAGCTCAAGTTTTTCTTTTTTTTGTTTAAGAAGAACTTTTAAGTTTAAAATTTTTTCCTCATGATCTTTGATCATCAAATCAATTTCCTCAACACTTAAATCATCGATATCTATAGGTTTATCTTTAGATAGCTCTTCTTCTTCAAACATTGGTTTCTCCCCTTTCTTTGGGCCATAAGATTGGAAAAAAACTCTCATCCATTTCATTGGAGTTAATTTTTTTATATCTTTTATATATTCTAGCCGTTCCTCCTGTGTTAGTTGGATGAAATTTTGAGATAGCGGGGACACAATGAGCGACAACCGCTCTTCTATCTTCATTGCTCGTATTAATTCCTGAGCCATGCCATGTGTATCCATGGTGAAACGAAACGCCCCCCGCGGGAACCTCGACGTACTGAATTTGAATTTCTTTATGATTTTTTTTGGCAAATCCCTCAAGCTCTTTTTTATAATCATCTGGTGAATGAAATTGTCCTCTTGGAGGGGCAAGACCCCATTGATGAGATCCTTTTACGTATTCTAAAGTTCCTTTTTCTTTAGAGACATCGTCTAAGGGCACCCAACAGGTCATCATTGTTTGAGGGATTACCCAATCATCGTAGGCAGCATCTTGATGATAAGCTAGTGTCTTTCCTCCAGGTGGCTTCCATAAAACATTATCCTGCAAAAGCCTTGATCCTTGCCAATTCATAAGCTCTGCACAAGCCTTTCCCAATAATTCATGGGTTACTAATCTTTTTATATCTAAGTCTGACTTCCAACCATTGCAAATCTGTCTTGTAACATTATTAGGATCTCGTCCCTTTCTCCAGTTCCACTCATCGGGTTCAATTCCTGTTTCAAATATTCCTGAAAAAAGAGCTTCAAACTTTTGGGCCAGATCAGCAATTTTAGTTTTATCTAAAAATTGAGGTAAGATTAAATAACCTTCCTCTTCAAATTGTTTTTTTAGATCTTTGTTGATCGCAACATTGATCATTTTCTTTAATCTTTGGCCTTTTTGTAATGTTTTTCAATTAGCTTAATAGACTTATAAAGATCATCTCGGGTAACACCTGTAGCCCACTGAAGCCTATCATACTCATAGAGATCATTTTCTACAAAATAGGGAGAGGCAAGTTTTCTGATCATTTGATTGAGAAAAATTAAATCACGCTTAGTCATAAAAAAAATATAAATGAATTTATAAATTAAATAAATTGACAATTTAACAAAGATTTTTGATAATCACCCATGTCAAAAAAAATTATAATTTTAATTTCATCTTTTTTCTTACTTACAAGCTGTGCAACTATCGATGAAAAAGCCAATAGTGCTTATGATTCACTCGCAGGTGCTGTATCCAAGGGCTACAATAAAGTCAAAGATACTGTTACTGGCGGAGATTAAAAGATAGTAAACACTCTTTGATAAAAATTCATAAACTTCATCAGATAGGATCTGGGGGGAAAATAGTATTAGGTATAAATATCTTTTTAATGTGCTTAGTGCTTGCAATTATAGGCTTCAATTATTTTTTTTGATTTAATGAAGATTTTATCTTTACAACACATAGCAATCGAAGACCCTGGGACATTTAAGGATTTTTTGTTAGCTGACGGCCTGGAGCTAACAACTATTCAGCTTGATGAAGGTGACTCCATACCAAAAAATTTGAATGAATTTGATGCCATGCTTTGTATGGGTGGTCCAATGGATACATTTATGGAGAAAGAATATCCTTGGTTATTAGAAGAAAAAAAAGCAATTGGTGATTATGTTTTAAACTTAAAGAAACCTTTTTTAGGATTTTGTCTAGGATGTCAACTTTTAGGAGAGGTATTAGGAGGTAAGGTGGTTCCTTCTGACCCTCCAGAAATTGGTGTACTAGATATCAATATTAATGAGACTGCAAAGCAAGATCCTCTTTTTAATTTTCTGCCAAATAAAATTAAAGCACTGCAGTGGCATTCATATGAAGTTCAAGGACTTGAAGAGATATCTGGGGTTAATGTAATAGGATCTTCCCCTTCAACTAAATATCAAATCTTTGGATTCAATAACCATGCATATGGCATTCAATTTCACATTGAAATTAGAAAATCTACTGTAGATGATTGGGCAGCTGTTCCTGAATATAAGAATGCTTTAGAGCAGTCTTTAGGCCAAGAAGCACTACCACAAATGAAAAATATGGTTGCTCAAGAAATTGATGTAATGATGCAACAGTGTAATCAGTTATATAAAAATTTTATCAAACTCATATAAGTTAACGTATCAACTCAAAACCAATGTTAAGAAGAAATTTTTTAAAAAAAATCTTGTTTACCGGACTAAGCCTAGCGATATTCAAAGTAAAGCTTTTTGCTAACGAAGTACTTACCCCTTTTAATTTAAAAGATGGTATTTTTATCAATAATTTTATTGATCATCGAAAAAGTTTTAAAGAATTTTGGAAATGGAGAAAAGAGTCAAAGAGACCAGAGCCCATTACATTTCCATTAGCTCAAAATAACCCTTCATATCTAAAGAATAATACATCTGAAAAAACTCTAACTTGGATTGGTCACGCCACATTTCTTTTACAAATCAATGGGTATAACATTTTAACCGATCCTCATTTTAGTAAAAGAGCCTCGCCATTATCATTTATGGGGCCTGAAAGGACAACACCTCCAGGTCTTCAAATAGATAAATTACCTTTTATTGATGTAGTGGTGATTTCCCACAATCACTATGATCATCTTGACAGCCAATCAATAAAATCTTTAATAAAAAGACAACAAAACAATCAACCTGTTTTTTTTGTTCCCTTGAAACTTAAAAAAACACTTCAAAATTTTGGCGCTTCAAACATTGTTGAACATGAGTGGTGGCAATCCTCAAAATACAGACAATTAGAAATACATTCTGTTCCAGTGCAACATTGGAGTAAAAGATCCTTAAGTGATACAAACAAAACTTTATGGTGCGGATGGGTGATAAAATCACAAAATTTCCAATATTTTTTTGTTGGTGATACGGGCTACTCTAAGGACTTTATAAATATTCAAAAAAAGTTTGGTCCGATGGATGTAACATCTATACCTATAGGTGCTTATGAACCAAGATGGTTTATGAAAGACTCACATTGTAACGTAGAAGAAGCGATACAAATTCATAAAAATGTTAAGTCAAAAAAATCAATTGCGATGCATTGGGGAACATTTCAATTAACCGACGAGCCAATGGATGAGCCTGTTCAACTCTTAAACAAACTTACAAAAAAAAATAATTTAACTAAAAAATTTATAGCGCTACAACATGGGGAGACTATCAAAATTTAATTAATGAGAAATCATGAAAGTAAATAATAAGATTATTAAAATTCCACTTAAATACTTCTCTTTTAAATTATTTAGTAAAGCAGCTATACCTAATACGCTAAATGCTATTGTAAAAAAGCTTAAAGTCCAAGATTGACCTTCAAAGAGTTGATAGACACCACGCAATAAGAATAAAGCGTATAAAATTAAAAATAATTTCTTCATACTCATTCCATTTCTTATTAATTATATTAAAAAGCCTATTAAAAATTTAAATAACATAAATTTGACATAGGCAATTTTAAAAAAAAATAATACTCTCAATTTAATGATTAAAAAAATTTTTTTTATTATTTTATCCATTACTTTTTTTTGTTTTCAGTCTTTCGCAGATAATCAAATCTATCAAAGTGGTCCCTTAATAAAAGATGACACTAATGGAACTTGGTTTGATCGATCTTTGCATGTTTATGGTATCAAAATTGTTGTTGCTGGAGAGGTGGGTGAATCTAAAGCAGTGCCCGATGAATGGCCAAAAAAACTCGCTCAAGTTATAAAAATGATACTAAATCCTAATGATCCTTTGATTAATAGCACAGCACAAAAGAATGTTATCAAAACACTTCGGGGAGATCCTGGGACGCTACATGAAAATTTTCCTACAGGTCAAAGAGTGGCTTATGGTGGATGCAGGTATTACAAGCCCTGTCCTCTAAAAGATGACGGTATACAAAAATGGCCTGGCTATGAAGAGTGGTTAGATAGCCATGCAACCAATGATATGGTTTGGTATAAAAATCCTGATAGTCGTTTTACAGGTGACGATGACATCAACGAAGTCTTAGAACATTTAATGCATACGATACATCTCTTTGGTGTAAGAGGAGGTGTTGAAGGTTCGGAGGAGGCTTTAAAATGGGCAAGTGATTGGTTTGATAAGGACTTTCAAAATGCTGAACTATGGCAGGCCATGAAAGAAGCTATTGATAATAATGTCTTTAATGTAAGAGACTATGGCAATGGTAATCCAAAAAATCCTGATATCGCCCATGTAATGATGAAAGAGTATATGTATCTTTTAAATTATAATATGTGGGAATTTGGAAAAGAATTTTGGGAAGGCGGAAGTCTTTCTCCTGAATGGAATAATAACTCTCGTGACCCTGAAGGAATAAGAAAGAATAATCCTTTGGGATTCAAATTATTTCAAAAGTATTTTGAACCAGTTTTATCGAAGCCTGATATAAATATGCTAAGAGATATGTTTAAAAATGGTGACAAAGGTGATGCATTGGCTGGTCTATCTGGCTATATTGCAGATTAGATAAATTTATAATTTATATTTATTTATTTTGATGATTTTTACTTTTAAAAAAGAGTATATAAATCAAGCTAATGGTTCTGTGGTGAAACGGATATCACACTTGACTACGGATCAAGAATTCAGGGTTCGAATCCTTGCAGAACCGCCATCAGGCTTCAATATTATCAATTAATCTCGTTTGTCCTTTATAGATAGCGTAAAATAATCTTGCCTCAGAAATTTTTCCTTCTATTTCTAAAGAATTAGCATTCCTGAATTCAAAATAATCAAACTCTTGATCAACAAGGTTTGTTATGAAGTTTTTTGCTAAAGTATTGGCTTCCTTAATTTGAGTTTGTCTATCAAAGCTTTTAGTAAATTGAACAACAGAATTATGAAAGTTAATAAATTCTTGTAATTGTTTTTTACTCAAATTTTCATTTCTGGAAGAATAGGCAATTCCCTCTTCTTGTCTTTCCGTAGATACAGGGACTAGTTGTAAATTTGGGAATTTTTCTTCAATAAATTTCTCTACTATCTTTAGTTGCTGAAAATCTTTTTGACCAAAGTAAACTTTATTAACTTCTATGATTGAAAATAATTTATTAAGAACTGTGATCACCCCATCAAAATGTCCTGGGCGAAATTGATCACATAAAATATTTTGAAAATATGTATTTATTAATTTTGATTTATTATCTGGATAAATTTCTTCTGAAGAAGGTTCAAATATTACATCAACATTATGTAAGTCACAAAAATCATAGTCTTTACCTTTGTTGCGTGGATAGTTGTTAAAATCTTCTTTCTTATTAAATTGTTTTTCGTTAACAAAGGTACTTATAACAGTTTTTTGATTATGATCTCGTGACTGCTTGATCAATTTTGCATGACCCTGATGGAGGGCTCCCATTGTAGGAACATACCCTATGGAGTGGCCTTTATCTCGGTAAGCTTTTAAATAGAGCTTTAAGTGTGAAATATCTTTGATTATCAGCATAATTAGATTTTAATTATTGACTTCATATCAATAATTGTTAAATGTAGGAACACTTTTTTAAAGGCATAATATAAATGAAAAGAACATATCAACCAAGTCAGTTAGTTAGAAAAAGAAGACACGGTTTTCGCTCTCGAATGGCAACTGTTGGTGGTCGAAAAGTACTAAATGCTAGAAGAGCCAAAGGTCGAGCTCGTCTATCTGCTTAATTTTTGAGATTACCTACTCTTAAAAAATCTTCACAATTCTCGTATATCAGAAATAAAGGAAGCTTCTATAAATGTAAATATTTCAATGGCTTTTTCCTTGAAGATAAAAGCCAAGATGGTTTCATTCTTGGTTTGGTTGCAAGCAAAAAATTAGGGAATGCTGTTGAAAGAAATCGCGCTAAAAGAAGAACAAGAGAGGCTATTCGCACGGGAGGCTTAATTGATAGCCTTCAAGGTGTTCAATTTATCTTAATATTAAAAAAAACAGTCTTGAAAGTGCCATTTATTGATTTAAAACAAGAGATTGAAAAATTCTTAAAACATGAAAAATAAAATTAAGCAAATTTGGTATTTAATTTTTATTACCCCAATAAAAATTTATCAATTATTTATCTCCCCAATGCTTCCTAACACATGTAGGCATCTTCCAACTTGCTCAGACTATACTATAGAGGCAATAAATGAATATGGGGTATTGAAAGGAATAATAAAAGGTCTTAACAGAATTCTAAGATGTAATCCCCTGGGATCATCAGGATATGACCCTGTAAAAAAATAATATGGAAAATCAAAAAAATCTATTTTTAGCAATCGTAATATCCATGGCTATAATCTTTGGATTTCAATTACTGGTCCCACAACCAGAAAGAGCTCCTATCTCTGAGGAACAAACATTCGAAGAAAACTCCGTTGAGCTGAGTATACAAAATACAAATACTCAAATTGTTATTAATCGAGATGAGGTGATTAGTAGTTCAGGTAGAGTTATTTTTGATAACGGTAAGATTAAAGGATCAATCAACTTAGAAGGTGGTTTTATTGATGATTTAGTTCTTGAAGAATTTAGAGAAACACTGGATCCCACATCTGATTTAATTGAATTTTTAAATCCCCTAGGGTCTCAAGATGCTTATTATCTTGATACCGGATGGGTCAGCTCCGATAGCACTTTAGAACTTCCGAATAACAAGTCTATTTGGAAAACCGATAAAACCTCTATGGGCGTAGATGATCCTGTAAAACTCTTTTGGACAAATTCTCAGGGAATTACTTTTGAAAAAATTATATCTCTTGATGAAAATTACTTATTTAACGTAGATCAAAGAGTGATTAATAATTCTGATAGGTCATTTGACTTGTTTCCATTCGGCTTATCAAAAAGGCAAGGCATTCCTGAAATGCAAAACTTCTTTATTCTTCATGAGGGTCCTATCTCTATAACCGATGGTGTGCTTGAAGAGTATGATTATGACGATTTAAAAGAGAATAAAAAAATCAAACACACTTCTATAGGAGGTTGGATAGGCATAACCGATAAATACTGGCAAACTGCTATTATTCCAAATCAAAACGAGCCTATTCACCAAACGTATAGTTATAGTTTTGCTGAAAATGTAGATAATTTTCAAACTGATATTGTTGGTGAAAAAATTGCTGTTTCCAATGGAGCAAGCATTTCTCATAATTTTAAATTATTTGCAGGTCCTAAAATTGTTAGTGTTATTGATACCTACATGGAAGAATATGGCATTCAAGAGTTTGATCGATCAGTAGATTTTGGTTGGTTTTACTTTTTAACAAAGCCTATTTTTAATGTTTTACAATTTGTATTTGGTTACGTTGGAAATTTTGGCTGGTCTATTATTGCTTTTACAATTTTAATGAGAATTTGTTTCTTTCCACTAGCACAGCAATCTTTTAAATCGATGGCTAAAATGAAAAAGCTTGGCCCTGAAATGCAGCGACTAAAAGAACAATACGGAGATGATAGAGCGGGAATGCAAAAAGAAATGATGGCATTATATAAAAGAGAAAAAGCAAACCCTATTGCTGGGTGTCTTCCTATTCTTTTACAAATTCCTGTGTTTTTTGCGCTCTATAAAGTTTTATTTGTTACTATCGAAATGAGACATGCACCTTTTATTGGTTGGATCCATGACTTATCTGCACCAGATCCTCTAGGGCTTCTCACTGCATTTGGCTTCTTTGATTGGAATGTTCCGGGTATTCTTCAATTATTTAATATTGGTATATGGCCAATACTCATGGGCATATCTATGTTTTTACAACAAAAGTTAAACCCTGCACCTGTTGATAAAATGCAAGCTAAAATTTTTATGTTTCTACCTATAGTTTTTACTTTTGTTCTCGGCGGATTTGCTGCGGGATTAGTTATATATTGGACAACAAATAATGTTTTATCAATGGCACAACAATATGTCATTCAACGAAAAATCATTAAGAGTTAATGAATAGTGTTACTGGCTATTTTAAAAAACAAACAAACTTTTTATTAAGCGCTACTCAACCTCGTCAACATCCAAACGTTGTCTTTCCAGAAATATCTTTTATTGGAAGATCTAATGTGGGTAAATCCAGTCTAATTAATGCAATATTTATGGAAAAATTAGCCCACATATCAAATACCCCAGGCAAAACAAGACAGATTAATTTTTTTAATCATGGGGATTCTTTGATGGTTGCCGATCTTCCAGGTTACGGTTTTGCAAAAATTTCACAAACGGAGGCATATAAAATATCAGATCTTGTCTCTCAATATCTAAGAACACGAGAGAATTTAAAAATAATTTTTGTATTAATAGACAACACTCTTGGTCCAAAAAAAATTGATATTGAAATGATTGAATCAATGAAAGAGATTAAAGAGAAAATTTTTATTTGCTTTACAAAAAGTGATAAAAAAATAAAAGAGAAATCTCCTTTTTCCAAAGAATTAGAAAAATTTGATCAATTAGTTGTCAGTTCAAAGACAAATAGTAATATTTTTGAGGTCCAAAAAAAAATTTTGGAAATTTTATAAAAATTCTTTGAAATTGTTTAAGAAAGCATTACTTTAGCTGCCTATGAAAAATGTATCTAATTGGGTATTTGATCTGGATAATACCTTATATAAAGCAGAATGTGGATTGTTTGATAAAGTTCATATTTTAATGGGAAGGTTCATTGAAGAAAAACTGAACCTAGACTCCGGTGCAGCGCAAGCTCTAAGATCTAAATATTATCATCAATATGGAACTACTTTGCGAGGGTTGATGATTGAACATCAAATAAATCCAGATGAATATTTAGATTACGTTCATCAGATAAATTATGATGTTGTTGAACCTAATGAAAATCTTCGTGATACTATTAAAAAACTACCTGGTAAAAAATTTATTTTTACAAATGCTAATTATGGTCATGTTGAAAAAGTTTTAGAAAAACTTCATATGACTGACCTTTTTAATGGGTGTTTTGATATTTCTGAAAGTGACTATCTTCCTAAACCCCATAAAGAAATTTATGAAGCATTTCAAAATAAATTTAACTTAGATAACTCAAGCACAGCTATGTTTGAAGACTTACATATTAATCTTCGTGAACCATCAGCCTTAGGTTGGCAAACAGTATGGGTTACAAATAACATTGAGTATAACCTCAATAAAGATGTCAATCTTAGAGAAGATATCCAGAAAATTATGAATGAAAAAAAGTATATTTCTCATGTCACTGATAATTTGGAAAATTTTTTAAATAATTTAGAATAGGAGAGCTATGAGCAATCAAGAAACTATTGAAAAACTATGGGATCAGAAGGATCAAATCAATTTTATTAAAGATCAAGACTCTCAAAAGGCGGTCTTAAATGTGTTAGATAAACTTGATAAAGGTGAGTTAAGAGTTTGTGAAAAAATTGAGGATAAATGGGAAGTTCACCAATGGCTTAAAAAAGCAATTTTACTTAGTTTTCGAATTCAAGATATGGAGCTGATTAATTGTGGTCCAAGTATTGTTGGTGGAAATACTTCGTGGTGGGATAAAGTTCCATCAAAATTTCAGAATTGGGAAGCAACAGACTTTCAAGCCGCTGGTTTTAGAGCGGTGCCGAATTGTGTTGTAAGAAGATCAGCCTATATAGCCAAAAGCGCTGTTTTAATGCCATGTTTTGTAAATCTTGGAGCCTATGTAGATGAAGGAACTATGGTTGATACTTGGGCTACAGTTGGCTCTTGCGCACAAGTTGGAAAAAATTGTCATATTTCAGGAGGTGCTGGAATTGGTGGAGTACTAGAACCTCTCCAAGCTAACCCAGTAATAATAGAGGATAACTGCTTTATTGGTGCTCGTTCAGAAGTGGCCGAAGGTGTAATCATTGGTGAAGGATCTGTTTTATCAATGGGAGTATTTATAGGTGCTTCTACTAAAATTTATGACCGAGACACAGGTGAGATTCATATGGGCAAGGTACCTGCTTATTCAGTAGTAGTTCCAGGAAGTATGCCTAGTTCCAAAGGAGAGGCCTCTTTATATTGTGCTGTTATAGTGAAAACTGTTGATGAAAAAACAAGGTCTAAAACCTCTGTTAACGAACTTCTTAGAGACTAAATGTTAGACACGATAGAGCTTTCTAAAAAACTAATTTCTTATGAGTCTGTAACTCCTGCTAAGCAAGATATTTTTGACTTTTTAATTAATATTTTTAAAGAACAGGGCTTTACAACCAAACAACTTAATTTTGACGGTGATGGAAGTTATGAAGTGATTAATTTAATGGCGACGTTTGGGTCTCCAAATACTAATGCTAAACACTTTAATTTTTTATGTCATGTCGATGTGGTGCCGCCAGGTAACATAGATGACTGGGACACTCACCCTTTTGAGCCAACTATTAAAGATGGTTATCTTTATGGCAGGGGGTCTGAAGATATGAAAGGCTGCACGGCAGCGAGTATGGTTAGTGTATTTAAATTTATCAAAGATAACCCTGATTTTAATGGCACTATTAGCTTTATTATTACTGGCGATGAAGAAGCAGACTCCATAAATGGTGTTGATAAGGTAGTAAATTGGCTTCAGGAAAATAACATTCGTATTGATGGTTCTATTGCTACTGAGTCATCATCAGAAAAAGTTATTGGAGATCAAATTAAAGTTGGTCGTAAGGGTGCTGTTGATATTCAGATAGAAATTATTGGAAAGCAAGGACATGCCGCCTATCCTCAACTAGCTCAAAACCCAGTTCACTGCATGTCTAAGATTATATCTTTTTTTGATGATCAAATCTTAGATGAAGGGGCAGAATATTTCGAGCCTTCTTCTTTGCAATTTACTCAAATTAATCTTAATAACAAAGCCAAGAATGTTATACCTGAAAAAATTATTACAGTTGCTGATATGCGATTTAATGATAATTGGGACAAAGAAAAAATTAAAAATTATTTTGATGAACATCTATCAAGGATATGTAATGAAAATAATTGTACCTATAATTTAAAATTAACTTTTCGCGGTCTTCCCTTTCAAGCCTTTAATAATCCTTTTACTGTTGATTGCATAAATGCAATTAAAGATGTTACTGGATTAGAGGCAAAACAGGATACTGGAGGAGGAACATCGGATGCGCGATTTATGCAGCGGATCTGTCCTGTCTTTGAATTTGGTACAATAAATAAAACACTTCATAAAGTTAATGAATGTGTTTCGATTGATGATCTCAAGACAACTGAAAAGATATATTATAAAACCTTAGAAAATTTTTTTAGATGATTAAAGAGGGGGACTGTCTTCCAAACCTTACTCTGAGATCAATAGCTGATGATGGAATACAAAACTTTAGCTTACATGAAAAGTTTAAGCAAAAAAAAATATTAATAATATGTGCGCCAGGTGCTTTCACATCAACATGTCATAACCAACACCTCCCTCCCTATATTAAAGGTAGCGATCAACTAATAAATGAGAAAAAAATAGATCAAATCTGCTGTATAACTAATAATGATCCCTTTGTTCTTGATCAATGGAGAATAAGTCTAGGATCTTCAAAAATAACTTTTCTTTCAGATGGTAATTTTGAGTTTTTACAAAAAACTCAATTAATTAGAAATCATGAAAAAAGTTTTATGGGCAATCGTCTTATTAGGTCAGTGCTTTTAGTAAACAATCTTATGATCTCAAAACTTATATTTGATGAACCTGGTAAACTTGAGAAAACTAGTTTCGAGTCTGTTTTAAATACAATTTAAGTATTCTTTAATTTTTGAACCATCTTGGAACTTTTTTGCAAATTTTAAGCTTTTTTTGGATAATTTTGGTAAGTTTTTCAGGGTTTTTAGAATTGCATCTATTAAATCTTCAACATTATTTTCGGAAATTATAAATCCATTATCTTGAATAGATTCTGGGGTTCCTCCACTATTGCTAACAATACATGGTAGACCTTTTGCAGCAGCTTCAATATTTGAAATACCAAATCCTTCTATACTGTCAAAAGTTGTAATAGTTGGCATAACATGAATTTTACTGAAGTTATAAACATCATTGGCAGATGATAAGCTCTCAAGAAAATCAACTTGATTAATTAAATTATATTTCATAGCCAGATCTTTTAATCTAGATAACTCTGGTCCACTACCTAAAATAGCATATTTCAAATTCATATTATAATGAGATTTAATTTTATGTAAGGCCTCTAAAATTAAATGATGTCCTTTTCGATATTCAAGGCGTGCTACAGTACATAAATCATATTTTTTTTTATTATTGTTGTCTTTTATATTATTAATAAAAGCTGGATAAATAATTGATAATTTTTTTTTTAAAAAACCTTTATAATTTTTTAAAAATAATGTTTGTGTAAAAGCAGAGTTGAAAATAATTTTATTAGCCTTAGATAAAGATTTTTTAATTCTATCTTTTTTTTTTAAATTTAATATTTCATTTCCATGAACAAGGCATATTTTATTACTTTTGATATTTTTATTGATGTGCTCTAAAGACTTCCAGCTATCAAAATAAATTAAGTCATATTTTTTTTCATTTAAAATTGAGTGACAATAATTAGATTTTATTTTTTTTCTAAAAAATTTTAATTGATCAAATCGCTTAATATAAAATTGTTGTTCTCGATCATACATAGAGCTACTGTGTCTTGATCCATCTGCTAATACCTCTACCTTATGGCCTTTTAAATATGCTTGTTGGGCAATATTCGTCATCACAGACTCTATTCCCCCTACTTTGGGAGCAAAACATTGGGTATAAATAAGTATGTTCAATATTGAATTCCTTTTAAAATTAAACCTTTCGAAGGCATAGTGGGGCCCGCTAAAGATCGATTTTTTGATAAAAATAACTCTTCAATCCAATCCGGCTTTTTATTATTTTGTCCAATTTCAAGCAATGTGCCTACCATAATTCTAATTTGTTGGTACAGAAAAGACTGTGCTTTAAAAACAAAAATTAATTTATTTTCTCTGACATCTATATTTGCTTCTTTTATTGATTTAATGGGTGTTTTTGCCTGACATCCACTGGATCTAAAAGCACTAAAGTCATGATTGCCCGTAAAGAGACTTATTGCTGTTTGCATTGCTGAAATATTGAGTTTTTGTTTAATATGAATGCTGAATTCACCCTCTAAAACTGAGGGCGATAAGGAATTAAAGACCTGATATAAATAAGTTTTAGTTTTGGCAGTAAACCTTGCATTAAAAGTATCATCTACCTTTTCGACTTGAGTAATTTTAATTTTTTCATTCCCTAAGTGAAAATTTAATCCATTAAGTATTTGGTATTCTGAGAAATATTTTTTTAAGTGAAAATTTGCACACTGACCTAAGGCATGAACTCCTGCATCGGTCCTTCCAGCACCTTGAATGGTTATTTGTTCTCCTGAAAACTTGAAAAGCGCTTTTTCTATTTCGCCTTGTATTGTTTTTTCTTCAGTTTGATACTGCCAACCAGAGTAAGGAGTACCTATGTATTCAATTATCAATTTAATATTATTCATTAATTAAATTTGAGCCTTGCAAGAAATCATGATTTCCTAATTTAAATTGATCTATTGACATAGATTTTTTTCCTTCCTGTTGAATTTCTAATATTTCTATGCTGCCTTTTTGACAAGCTATTGTCAGAGGGGTGCCTACTATTAATCCTGGAGGGCCATCGACTTTAGATAACTTTACTTTTAAGACTTTGTATCTTACACCTTTATGAGAAAACCACATTGAAGGATAAGGGTAAAAGGCTCTTATTTTTAACTCTAATTCTATATTGGTAAGAGACCAATTAATTTGGTTTTCAGATTTTTTTATCTTTGCGGCATAAGTACTTTTGGAATGGTCTTGATCAGTTAAATTAGCCTTTCCAGATAAATATTCCTTGAGAGTATTATAAAGCAATGAGCACGAATCCTGACTCATTTTTTCAATTAAAGACTTACCGGTGGTTTCAGAATTAATAGTAACCTCTTGTGAAGAAATAATTGGTCCTTCATCAAGTGAGTCATTCATTTTCATGATTGTAATACCTGTTGTTTTATCATTATTTTCAATAGCTCGTTGAACGGGGGCGGCCCCTCTCCAACGAGGTAGCAAAGAAGCATGGATATTGACAAAACCAAATAGTGGGACGTTTAACCAGCTTGATGGAATTAATTTTCCATATGCAAATAAAATAGCAATATCGGGCTTTAAAAGTTTAAATTCTTTTAGGGAATTCTCATTTAGTTTAGCTGGAGTAAAAACAGGAAGTAACTGGCTTTCTGCCCAACGATGAACTGGGGTTTGAACTTCTTTCATTCCTCGAGATTTTTTTTTTGGTTCTTGAGAATAAATACCAACTATTTCATATCCCCCTAAATATAAAGTTTTAAGAGGAGCGAGGGCAAATTCCGGTGACCCAAAAAAAACTAATCTTTGTTTTTGAGGCATCTATATAGAGCTTTGATCTTTTTTAAATTTTTTCATTTTACGAATAATAACATCTCTTTTAAGTCGACTGAGATGGTCTACAAAAAGGATACCATTAAGATGATCGAGTTCATGTTGAATAATTCTTGATGTGAAGCCATCAGTTGATAAAACTTTTTTTTTATTTTTTTCATCAAGGTATTCAACGGTTAATTTATCTGGCCGGTCAATTTCTGCAAAATGCTCTGGAAAAGATAAGCAACCCTCTTCATAAGGAGTCGTCTCTTCATCAAGAGAAACTAAAACCGGATTAATCATTGTTAGAGGTTTTTTTTCCTCCTCTCTTGCTCCTGAGTCTAATATAAAAATACGCATGTCTATTCCTACTTGAGGAGCAGCTAATCCCACACCATTAGCCTTATACATCACATCATACATCTGTGAAATTAAATCTCGGTGGTGATCGTCAACTTGGGGAACAGGCAAGCATTCTTTTTTTAAAATAGGATCAGGGGCATAGACTAGTTTCAACATTACAAGTAATATAGGACAAATTTTTTCAATATGGGCAACAAAAAAGTAAAGATATTTAATAATTTAGAAAATTTATTAAAAATTGATGGTGAACTTACTTCACCTCTGGCTATTGCTCATGGAAAAGTAATAGAAGAATGGATTGATTATAATGACCATATGAATATGGCTTATTATGTCCAATGTTTTGAAGAAAGCTCAGATTATTTATTGGAGGCTGTTAATTTAGGCTATGAATATGCATTAAAATATCAAAAGGGTGTTTTTGTTATAAAATGTGAAATAAATTATAAAAAAGAAATTAAATTAGGTCAGTCTTTTACTATCAATTTAAAGTCGATTGAATGCAAAGGGAAAAAATTGATAGTAAATTTAACAATGAATAATGATGCTGGTTTTGAAATAGCTGATTATCATATATCTAATTTAAACGTTGATTTAAAATCTAAAAAATCAGTATCATTTGATAAGAGTATTATAAATCAACTATCCTAAATCTTTTCGTGACTCTAGCGCTGCTCCGAGTGTATTGTCATCAAGATAATGTATCTCACTACCAACTGGTACACCATAAGCAAGTTGTGTAACTTTAATTTTTAATTCATCTAAGGAGTCTTTAATAACAAGTGCTGTTGTCTGACCCTCAATTGTAGCACTGAGCGCAAGAATAATTTCTTGTATATTATTTTTTTCAATTCTTTGTTTAAGATGGTTTAATTTTAAATCTTGTTCTGTAAAATTTTTTGATGCAGATAGTAAGCCACCTATCACATGATAAAGGCCTTTATGATAGCCAGACCGCTCAAAAGCCCAAACATCGGCCATATCTTCAACAATACATATTGTTGTTTGTGATCTTGTATCGGAAGAACAAATTTTACAAGGGCTGATAGTATCTAGTATACCACAATTTTGACATTTTTTTACTACATGGGCAGTTTCATTTATACTTTCTGCAAGAGGTAACATTAACTCTTGTTTATTTTTTAAAAGATATAATGCTATTCTTTGAGCGGACCTCTGTCCAATACTTGGCAGTCTTGAAATTAAACTGATAAATTTTTGAAGTTCGTCTTGTGACAAATTAAAATGGCATTTTCATACCCGGAGGTAAAGGGAGACCTCCAGTTATTTTTTTCATCTCCTCTGCAGACATTTCCTCAACTTTTTCTTTAGCCTGATTTAAAGCTGCTTTCATGAGATCTTCTAAGACTTCTTTTTCGTCAGCAGAAAGTAAAGAAGGGTCAATATCAATGGATTGTACTATTTGTTTGCCATTCATAACAACTTTCACCATTCCACCTCCAGATTCTGCCTCAATCGTTTTATTTGCTAACTCTTGCTGCATTTCTTGCATTTTTGCTTGCATTTCTTGGACTTTTTTCATCATTCCGCCCATATTACCCATCATTTTCATCACCTCTTTCTACTTCTTCAATGTCTATAATCTTAGCATTAGGAAATTTAGCAAGTACTTTCTTAAAATCATCCGTTTGCATTTCTAAATCTATAAGTTCTTTTTTATAAAGTTTTTTAATTGAGTCTAAATTATCAATTTTCTTTTTAACTACAATATCAACTTTGAAATCATTCTTTAAGTTAGTTTTTAGCTCTTCGCTTCCCGAGAAGTCTTCTTTGAGAACATGAATTAATAATTTTTTATCCTTCTCTGAGAATTTTACAATTTCACAATTTTCAATAATAATTCCTGCCATTAGCGGTGAGAAGTTTTTTCCATAGAATTGAAAAAATTTTTGGTGTAGGGAAATTTTTTCTTCTAGAGAGATATGGATTTTATCTTCTACTTTATTTTGTACTGCTTGATCTAAATTAGGAGATGGGATTGGTTGATGAGGGCTTATTTCAGACTTTTTTTTTTCTTCAGGACCTGCCGAATTTTGATCATTAATTAAGAATGCACACCGCAACAATATCATCTCAAGTGTTGAATGAGGATGTGGTGAGATTTTTATTTCATCATAGCCCTTCATTAGACTTTGCCAAAAGATATTTAATTTTCCATGATCAAATTGTAAAATCAAATTTGCAAATTGTTTATCTTCTTCAGTTAAAAATTCATCTTTCAATAAATTTTGATTAATTTTAACCTTACAGGACCAATTGATGATGCTCATCAAGTCTTCAATTATTTTAGATGTCTCAGAACCACGTTGATACATGTCATTTAACATGTTCATTAAGTCACTTAAATTATTCTCTAAAATATTTTTTGATAGATTGTACAAGTCACCTACTTTAGCAAAACCCAACATATTAATAATTTCAGCTGATTTTATTTCTTTACCTGATTTAAAGATATTTGCTTGATCTAGAATACTCAGAGAGTCTCTAACGGATCCGTCACTAGCCTTAATAATTAAATTTAAAGCTTCTTTTTCTAATGAAATATCCTCTTTGAGTGCAATTTTTTCTAAAAAATTAGAAAGTACTTTTTTTTCAATTCTTCTTAAATCAAATCGCTGACATCTTGATAAAATAGTAATGGGAACTTTTGAAATTTCTGTTGTAGCAAAAATGAACTTTGAATGAGGAGGGGGTTCTTCTAGTGTTTTTAATAGGGCATTAAATGCACTTTTAGAAAGCATATGAACTTCGTCAATTATATAAACTTTATATTTTCCTAATACAGGATTGTATTTTACATTTTCTATAATTTCTCTTGCGTTCTCAACACTTGTGTTTGATGCAGCATCAATTTCAATTACATCAGGATGACGATCCTCTGAAATAGCTAGCGCCTGATCACATTTTTGTAAATCGGGCCTATTAGAGTCATCAAAAACTGTACAATTAAGCATTTTAGCAACAATTCTAGCAGTGGTGGTTTTGCCAACTCCTCTGATACCTGTGAAAATGTAAGCATTGGGAATCTTATTGAGTTCAATAGACTTTTGAATAGTTTCAACTAAATACTCTTGACCAATAAGATTGCTAAAATCACTAGGTCGGTACTTTAAAGCAAGAATATTTGATTGATGTTTCATTCTATTTAAGGAGAATTACACGACCCAGCATTTCATGTTACGGCTGCTTTCTTTCGAACCTGACCGGATTAGCATCAAAAGCTGCCCATGTAATTCTCGGATTACTTTATAACAGTTATGAGGCAAAATATGAAGTCATTGTCTCGATCTATAAATTGATTTTTCAAAAACACCAAGTTTCTTAACCTTTGAGCAATAATGATACATGTCATCTAATGCAAATTTCGTATTATCTTGATCTGGATGACCTTCTATCTCACAATAAAACTCTGTAATTACAAAGTCTGCTCCATAATTGTAGCTCTCAAGTTTAATCATATTTACATTATTTGTTGCGAATCCTCCCATAACTTTAAATAACGAGCCAGGAGTATTATTAACGGCAAATAAAAAAGAGGAAATATACTGTTTTTGAGGATTATATTTTTGATTTTCATTTTTAGACATAACATAAAATCGCGTAATATTATTTTTAGAATTAGCAAAGCTCTCATCAACAGTCTTAAGACCATATATATTTGCCGCCAAGCTAGATGCAATAGCGGCGGTATCTAAGATATTATTTTCAGAAATCATTTTAGCTGAACCAGCAGTATCTGCACCAATAAGAATATCAAAATCTAATTTTTGTATTTTTTCACTACATTGAGCTAGAGCTTGTTCATGACTTATTACTTTTTTAACATTATCTAGTTGAGCATTTGGATGAATTAATAATTTGTGGTCAACTTTTTGAAAATGTTCATAATTTATATGTAGTTGAGATTTAGGAAGAAGACGATGAATGTCTGCAACTCTTCCGGCAGCTGAATTTTCGATAGGTATCATAGCATAATCGGCATTGCCAGACTCAGCTTCTTGGATTGCAATTTCAAATGTCTTGCACGGCATAGGCTCTGCGTTTGGAAAAAATTCTTGTACAGCTAAATTACTGTATGCGCCCTCAACACCTTGAAAAGAAATTTTACTCATATTCTTGAATTATCTGATTAACTCTATCTAAATCTTCTTTGGTATCAACTCCCAATATTTCATTTTTTATACATGTAATATGAATTTTTTCTAAATCTAATACACGAAGTTGTTCTAGTTTTTCATTTAATTCTCTTTGGGTCTGGGGGAGAGAAATATACCTTTTTAAGAATTTTTTTTGATAACCGTAAACACCTATATGATGAAATATAGTAGTGTTGAGATTTTTTTCATCACTGATTTGTCTTGAAAAATCAATAGCTATATTTTGGATATCATCAATCTCTACTTTTACCTTTGAGGGTGTTTTTGCCTCTTGGCTATTAATAAAAGGACATGCAAGGGTTGTCATTTTGAAACTTTCTAAGTTGGACCTTAAAGACTGAATATAATTTTGATTAATAAAAGGCATATCACCTTGAACATTAATAATAAAATCATAGTGAGTATGCTCTTCTATTTTAGATAAGGCCTCTCCTATTCTATCACTTCCTGAAGGGTGATTTGGGTCCGTCATAACAAAAGGAAGTTGATGATTTTGACAATAATCCCTGATCTCCTCATCACAAATTGCAAGAAAGACATCAAAGTTCGATTTAAAAGCAGCATTATAGACATAATGCAACATTGGGAGATCTCCAATTTTAGCGAATGGCTTATTAGGGAATCGCGTTGCTTGTAATCGAACCGGTATTAAAACAATAGTATCATTCATGAATGCGACAAAAATCCGTTTTAAGTGCTATATTTTTAAACATAGACTTCTCTTTTTAATATGGAAACTAATAAAATTCTAGGTGCAATTATACTTGCTCTTCTTTTAGCTGCAGCATTTTCTAAAATTGCTGATATGGCCGTTCATCCTGATTTCCCAGAAGAACTAGCTTACAAAATTGAAATACCCGAAGATGGATCTTCTAATGTTCAAGCAGAAGAGGTTGATATATTTGAAGTTCTTCCAGAAATCACTCCAATGTTAGCATCCGCTGATATGGCCAAAGGTGAGAAACTTTTCAAAAAATGTGCCTCCTGTCACACATTTAATAAAGGTGGTGAAAATAAAGTTGGGCCAGCAATGTGGGGGATTGTCAATCGAACCAAAGCTTCTTCTGAGGGGTTTGCATATTCTGGCGCATTAGCTAATTTTGGCGGTGATTGGAGTGTAGAAGAATTAAATAAATTCCTTTTAAAACCAAAAAAGTATGTTCCCGGCACAAAAATGAACTTTAATGGTCTTAAAAAAGACCAAGATCGCGCTGATTTGATTAAATGGCTCAGTGGCCTCTCAGATTAATCATTTAATTTAATTTTTTTTTCATTAACATTCCTAAAAGATGAGCTCTGTATCCTTAGATTCTAATAAATTAAAAACTTTATTTGGTGCATATTATGACCGAAGGATGTTTCGTATCTTGTTACTTGGTATTATCAGCGGATTTCCATGGGTATTAATTGGAAGCGCTCTTTCTTTATGGTTAAAAGAAGAGGGCTTAAGTCGGAGCACAATAGGATGGGCGGGACTAATCTTTGGTGTTTATGCTATTAATTTTTTATGGGCACCAATCATAGATAGACTCAAACTTCCTTTTTTGACTAATAAAATTGGTCATAGAAAATCAATTATAATTTTTATGCAGACAATCATTCTCATAAGTTTAATTTTATGGAGCACTCTTGAACCTACCCAAAACTTAGCGCTTGTTATTGGAATTGGACTTGCCATAGCCATATCCTCTGCAACCCAAGATATTACTATTGACGCTCTGAGAATTGAGCAAATCAATAAAGAAGAGACATCCAGTATGGCTGCCGGAGCGGCGATGGCTGTGGTAGGATGGTGGACAGGGTTTAAGCTGGGTGGTTTTATTTGTTTAGAAATAGCAGAGAGATTAGAAATATCTGGAGTAGAAAATTATTGGCAGATAACTTTTATTTTTTTGATGGCAATAATTGTTTTAAGTAACATTGGATTAAGCTTTATTCCTGAGTCAAATAAAGAAAGATTTCAAAATATGGCAAATCTAGATAAGTCATCAAGCAATGTAGGTAGTTTAATTAATGCTAGTTATCTTTTTGCAGCTGTTGGTGCTTTGTGTATTTTGGTTGGTCAATTTTTTGATAAGACATGGTTTACCAATGGGGGTTATACCTTTCTAGTAATTGCTTTCTCCTTCTACGTTTTTTCTTTTTATACAAAGAAGTATGGGGAAAATAGTATTGTTTCCCAATCATTCTTTTATTTAAATAATGTTGTCGCAAATCCCCTAAGCAGTTTTTTTAAAAATAATGGAGTTAAAATTGGAATATCGATTTTAGCTTTTGTTTTCTTATTTAAAATAGGAGAGGCTTTTTTAGGTCGAATGAGCTTGGTTTTTTACAAAGAAATTGGTTTTTCTAAAGGCGATATTGCTATTTTCTCTAAAGCCCTTGGGTGGGTTACTACAATTTTTTTTACACTTATTGGTGGGGCAATTGCAATGCGTTCAGGGATTGTAAAAACTTTAATAATAGCTGGAATAGCAATGGCCGTTACAAACATTCTTTTTTCTGTTTTGGCTTGGGCAGGCCCTTCGAAAGGCCTATTCGCCTTAGCGGTCATACTTGATGATCTTGCAGCTGCATTTGCAACAGTGGCTTTTGTTGCTTTTATTTCTTTAATGGTAGATAGAAGTTTCACGGCAACACAATATGCCTTATTAGCTTCAGTTGGCACTGCAGGACGAACATTACTAGCATCCTCCTCTGGAGCAATGGTTGATGGTCTTGGTGGCAATTGGGGATTATTTTTTATAATCACAGCAGTGATGGTTATACCATCGTTAATTTGCTTAGTTTTAATTAAAGATAAATTAAATATTCCTGATAAAAGTTAACTAACGACTTCTTTAAACAATCGATCATATCCTGCTGTAAATCCAGATAAAGAAAAGGCAATAGTTGCTTCTCTACCATCTAATAATAATATTTTTACACTAAGTTGATTTCCCGATTTAAATAAATTGATAAAGTTTTCTGCAATAATTTCTGCTACGAAACAAGCACTTTGATTACAAAATGCATAGTTTAAATTTAAAGGCTCTTTATCATCAATTTGTAATTGTACAGGGCTTTTCAAGTTAACCGCATGAGGAAATGCGATTTGCATTTGGGTTATTGAGTCTGCCCCCATAGACAGAGATAGGTAACTTACTGCTTCTTTTGTATTAGGGTCAAATACCACCTCTCTGAGATCACAAACTTTTTGAGATTGCTCTTCAATGCAAGCAAATTGCCAAGCATCAAAGTTTTCTTGAACAAGTATATGATTATCAGCATGTAAAGGTAGAGATAGAAAAAAAAGCATAATTAAAATTTTCATCAACAAACCATACATCAACCAAATCTTTATCCAATAAGGAATTTTATTTTTTAATTAAATTAATGTGCACTAATTCATTTTGTGATCCGATACGAATTTTTGGACCCCATGTAGAAACACCAGAGCTGACATAAAGTTTATTATTATTCTCTTTATAAAGACCATATATCTGAGGAAATTGTAGTTTTACGAGTAAATTAAAAGGAAATATTTGGCCATTATGAGTATGACCGGAAAGCATCAAATCAACATTATTTTTAACTAATTTCCATAATGATGGCTGATGAACAGCAAGAAGATTAAATTTATTGTCACTTAACAAATTAATGTAAATATTTTTTTTTTGTTCAATCGTTAAATTATCATTAATGCCAATCAAATTGATTTCATCATGAATTACTGCCTCATTATTTAATATTCGAATATTGCACTTATGGAAATTATTAAGATGGTGCTGAAAATTTTGAATATAATATTCGTGATTACCTGTAACAAAATAAATAGGACATTTTATTTTTTTAAAAGATACTAAGTCATCGATTTGAAATGAGCTACTGTCTATCAGATCGCCTCCTATCAATAAAAATTTAGGATTTAATTGATTAACTAAAGGAATTATTTTCTCTAATCTTTTTGGAGAATTAGATCCTATGTGAACATCACTAATAAAAACAAATGAAAAGCTACCATTAATATGGTTACTTACAATTTCTAGATTTTTTATTCTAATTTTTCGGGCATTCCAAAGACCAAACAAGATAAGAGGTACTTGAAAGAAAAAAAATATTATGATCTTAATGCTACTAGGTATCACAAAAAAAATATCTAGAAAAAGAATTGGGATTATAATAAATAAGGAGACACTTCCCACACCAACTCCTTCATACACCAAAAATTTTAAAAGCTTATTACTGTTTTTTGTACGCAAATAAAATAAACAAATAAAATATATGACTAAAGTTGAAATAATTAATTCTAAAGATGTTCCTGGATGACCAAGCCACGTAGCTATAATTTCAACAGGAAAGATAAAAACAACATAGACAAAAATTAAAAGAACAATTAAAGGAAAAATAGATCTAAGACTCATTATTATTTTTATCAAAATAAAATAACGTTATGCCTGCAGAAAAAACAAAAAAAATACCGATATAATTAAAAAAAGTTGGAAGTTGTTGGAAAATAACCCATCCAAAAATAATACCATAAATGAGTTGAAAATAACTAGTCATTCCATAAATAGATGCAGGTAACATCCTCGACCCATAAATAATAGCGCTAATACCTAAGCCAGCAAGAACACCTCCAAATGCAGATAATAAAAGATCATTAACGGTCATAGTTACAAATGAAAATTTCATCGCAATTAAAAAAGCAATAACGCTCACAATCATACTGAAAAATGCTGCAGAAAATGAGGATGATAGATGGAAATATTTTCTTGTTAATAGATTTGTTAAAGCAATACAAAAAGCTCCAATAAATACTAAAAAAATTCCTAATAAGGATACTTGGCTATTTCCAAAGGGTTCAGCAGAAATAATAACCCCAGAAAAACCTAAAAATATAGCTAAAATTCTAATGATATTAATATTTTCATTCAAAATAAAATGTGACATTAAAAGCAACATTAGCGGAGATGTGAATAATACAGGATAAACAACTGATAAAGGAAGTTTTAACACCCCCATTAGAACGAAGAAAAATCCTAAAGTATGAATGCAACCTCGCGCAAATTGAAATTTATAGTTTTGATCTCTATAAAAACGTAAGCCATGATTTTTAAGAATAAAATATGTAAGAGGTAATAGAGAAAATAAAGCATTAAAAAAAAGTAATTGTAAAATTGGATAATGAGATCCTAACACCTTGATAACTGCATCCATTGAAACCATAAAAATGTATCCGCCTAATGATATAAAAAATGGAAAAATATAAGATCTATTGAGCATTTGGGGAGGCTAAGTTACTCTTTTTTTAAGGAAACGCACTTCAAATCATAAGACCATTCTTTTTTATATTGTTTGTATAAGATAGTGAAAAGAAGGTCTAAATTCTTATCAATCCCAATAGATGAAATGTAATCTTCTGTTTCATATTGAAGGTTTAAGCTAGAATTATCATTTTTAATTATTGAATAATATTTTTCATCAAACGAGCTATAAATAACTTCACTTTTTTGGTCATAATCTAATTGGGTACCTGATACTTTTTGCTTACAGTCAAAATATTTAAGCGCATTAATATTTTTATCACATAGACACGCAAGAGAAAATTGGTTTAAAATTTCAGAAAATAATAAATTAGGGATAAATAAAATAAAGATGGCAATAAACTTCATATCAATTATTTTTATATATCATGATCAATAAACAATTAATAACAATAATCATTTTTTGTGGAATTGGATTTGCTGTAATGAGGCTAATACTACAAGTATATTTTCCCAACGGACTTTAATTTGAACGAAGAAAATAGGAAAATTATCTGGTCTAAGATACAGAGCACAGGTGATTTATTGCAAAACCTCTTAAAGCCATCATCCTTTCACCCAAAAGGAAGAAACGCGTATGCTCATATCTCTCTGTGTATAAAAGAAAAATTTAATCATAGCTATAAAGATATACCGGATGAAGAATTTGAAGAGGTTATTAAATATATTGACTATTTATTAAAAAATCCTGACTGATCTATTATCTTGATTTTTTTTTATTTAAGATTAAATCTTATGCTGATTTATGGCCAGGACAAAAAGTTTAGCAACACTAATTCTTCAACATAGCGATGATAGAAGTTATAAGCTAACGAAAAAAAATATACCTCAAATTTATACTATTCTTAATAGGCATATTTTTCTTAATAAATTAAAAAAACCCAAAATAGAAGTCAGAAGAATACATGGGGCTTTAGGCTATTTTGAATTTAATCCCTATGCCACAAAATATTGTCATAAAATAACCCTTAATAATAAATTTAAAAATTTTAGAGAGTTTGTTGAAGTTCTTGGACATGAAATGATTCATTATTATCAAAAATTAATTCTTAAACAAAATACCGCTAAACATAACAAAGAGTTTTATGGCTTTCGTCGAAAATTTAAAAAATTAGGGTTGGGCTTAAAAAGAGTTTATCACTAATTACTCATATTTAAATTTACGCCTTAGTAAATTATTTACTTCATTTTTTACAGACTTACCTTTTATTACATTAATGATGGAGGTAAGAATAGGAAGATCTTTTAAATTTAAATTAAGTACTTTTTTGATGGTCATAATACTATTTAATCCTTCAATAGTAGTCTTATTTTTTGAAAGGTTTTTAGTAGACTGCATAAAAATAAATTTTTTTCCAAAGGAAAAGTTTCTCGATTTTGTTGAGCTGCAAGTTAATACTAAATCTCCAATACCTGCTAAGGATAAAATTTTTTGATCATTTAAGTTTGACTGCTTTAACATGAATTGCATTTCGCTAGCACATCTTGTAATGAATGAAGCTCTGGCGTTTTCTCCTAATTTCATAGCTTCTAGGATACCGGCGCCTATAGCGTAAATATTCTTCACAACCCCAAGAACTTCAAGGGTTTTAATATTATTAGAATAGTAAATTCTGATATTTGTATCTTTAAATAATGCACTAGTTTGAAGAGGTTTTTGATTGTTGGATGCTAAACTTAGTGCTGTAGGCATTCCTGTAATCACCTCCTTGGCAAAACTCGGCCCTGATAATATAAATATTTTTGTTATGTTTAGAGATTTTGTAGCTATTTCTGATAACAGCTTTCCACTTTCGCTCAAACCCTTTGAGCAAATTATGAAATTTTTTATTTTTTGATTTGATAAATATGATTGACTAAAATTTTCAAACTGACTAGCAGGAAGCACATAAAAAATAAAATCAAATTCTTTGGTACCTATTTTACCAGTAATTGCTTTTAATTTTTTTGACAGATGTAGATCTTTAAAATATTTTTTATTAGAGGATTTATTATTAATTTCAGAGACAATGATTGAATTTCTGGCCCAAACATAAACTTTATTTTTTTTTTTTGCTAATACGTTAGCTAATGCCGTCCCCCATGCACCAGCACCAATAACTAATATTTTACTCATCTAAAGTAGTAAGTTTCTTTAAATCCAAGAATTGTCAATATTTAATTATACTATTTTTAAAAATTTAAAAAATTTAATCAATTTTCCTCTATTCTTTTTAAAATCGATCAAATAAGACATAATTTATGTTTGATATTTTTATTATTGGCGGAGGCATCAATGGCTCTGGTATTGCGAGGGATGCTGCTGGCAGAGGCTACAAAGTAGGCTTGGCAGATCAACATGACTTCGGATCTCAAACATCATCGTGGTCTACTAAATTAATACACGGGGGAATACGGTATTTAGAAAATTATGAGTTCTCTTTAGTTCGTGAGTCTTTAAAAGAAAGAGAGATTATTTACCAGATCGCAGGCACAATCTCCAAACCTTTAAATTTTATTTTACCACATGTTCCAAGTTTACGTCCTAGTTGGCTGATAAGGATTGGACTTTTTCTTTATGATTTTTTGGCAGGCAACTCTGTTTTTCCTAAATCAAAACGATTAAACTTTTTTAAGGAGAAATTAAACTTTTTATCAAAAGAATATCAATATGGTTACCAGTACGCTGACTTACAAATAGATGACTCTCGGTTGACTTTATTAAATATCTTAGACTCCGAACGCTATGGTGCTGAAGTATATAATTATACAAAGGTGATATCGGTTAACAAAATAGATGATCTCTGGGAGATATGCCTCTCTAATGGTAAAAAGGTTTTCTCTAAAATCTTAGTCAACGCTACAGGTCCTATGATAAGAAGTTCGTTGAAAGATGTATTTAAAAGTGAAGTTACAAATGCTATTCGTCTCATCCAAGGAAGTCATATAATAATAGATAAGCTCTATGATGAGGATAAAGCTTATATTCTTCAACAACCAGACAAAAGAATAGTATTTATTATTCCATATCTTGAAAAATATAGCTTAATTGGCACAACTGAAGTTGAAGTAAATAGCGCTATAAATCCATGCATAACATCAGAAGAAAAAGATTATTTGATTGAATCTATAAATCGCTTTTCTGCTAAAAAAATTAAAGAGCAAGATATTTTGTGGAGTTATTCAGGAGTCAGGCCCTTAATACAAGATAGCACAGATTCTATGTCAAAAAATTCAAGAGATTATCATCTAGATGTCCAATTAGATTTAGAAAAACTAATTCATATCTATGGAGGTAAATTAACCACCTATAGAAAATTATCTGAAAAAACTGTTGATCACATAGATAGTTTTTTTCAAAAAAAACATCATCATTGGACAGGATTGCAGAAACTCCCAGGATCTGACAATAATTTAAAATCACATCTTAAATATCCTATTGATGAAGCAACAATTAACAGAATAAATAAAAATTATAGTGGATTATCAGTCAAAGTTTTTGAGTGCATGGACGATTTAAAAGGCGTAGGTCTTAAAATATGTGAGAATCTTTATGAATTTGAGATCTTATACTTACTTAAATATGAACATGCTAAAAATGCCGATGATATACTTTTTAGAAGAACTAAATTAGGAATACGGTTTAATAGTGAAGAAATTCGTAATAAAATTAATTCCATAATCAAAGATCATCTTAATTAAATGCAAAAATATATTTTATCAATTGACCAAGGCACTACATCTACCAGATCAATGGTTTTTGATAATGAATTTAAAATCATTGGATCTAGTCAAAAGGAATTTAAACAATTTTTTCCAAAAGATGGTTGTGTAGAACATGATCCTTTAGAGATAATGGATACAGTTTATACAACCGTTAAAGAAACCATAGAAAATGCATCTATAGGTATTGATGAAATATTAAGTATAGGAATTGTTAATCAAAGAGAGACCGTAGTTCTCTGGAACAAAATAACCGGGAAACCCATTTATAATGCAATAGTTTGGCAAGATAGAAGAACTGCGGGATATTGTAATAAGTTAAAAGAACAAGGTCACGCAGATGATATTTTAAATATTACAGGATTAATTGTAGACTCTTACTTTTCAGCTACAAAAATAAAATGGCTCTTAGATAATATTAGTGAAGCTCGAGAGTTAGCTAATAAAGGAGAGCTCCTATTTGGAACAATTGATACTTGGATTATTTGGAATTTAACAAATGGAAAAAATCATGTCACTGATGCCACAAATGCATCAAGGACAATGATATATGATATAAAAAAAAATGTTTGGTCAACAAAGTTATTAAAATTATTTGATATACCAGAGGATATTCTACCGGAAGTAAAAGATTGTGCAGATGATTTTGGTCTAGCATCATTATTTGATAAAGAAATAAAAATTGGAGGAGTTGCAGGAGATCAACAAGCAGCTGCTATTGGACAAGCCTGTTTAAGCCCAGGGTCTGTGAAATCTACATATGGAACTGGATGCTTTATGATCATGAATACGGGTGAAGATCTTAAAGTTTCAACGAATAAACTTTTATCTACAATCGCTTATCGCATTGATGGCAAAACTTCTTATGCATTAGAAGGAAGTATTTTTATTGCAGGTGCAGCTGTTCAATGGTTAAGAGACTCTCTTAAAATTATTTCTGATGCTCAAGAAACTAATGATCTATATAATCGGGCTGATACTACTCAAAAAATATACCTAGTTCCTGCTTTTTCAGGACTTGGAGCTCCTTATTGGGATGGAGAGGCAAGGGGATCAATGTTTGGTTTAACAAGAAATACAGGGATTCCAGAGATGGTTAAGGCTGCTATTGACAGTGTTGCCTATCAAACAAAAGATTTATTGTTAGCTATGGAAAAAGATAGTGGGATGAAGATTAATGTTATTCGAGTAGATGGAGGGATGGTAAACAATGAGTCTTTCGTTCAATTTTTAAGCAGCCTTCTTCTAACGAACGTAGATCGGCCAACAATTATTGAAACTACAAGCTTAGGTGCAGCTTATTTAGCAGGATATCAGTCAAAATTGTTTAGAAGTCTAAGTGATATTGACAGTAAGTGGAAAAGTGAAAGGGTCTTTGAACCTAAGATCCATAAAAAAGAAGTAAAATATCTCTACAACGGTTGGTTAAAAGCAGTAAAAGGAACGTTGGCTGTAAAATAAATATTATAATTTATTATAAGATCTGATATTAATGTTATATGCGCATTAATATTGAAATTGGTGATATTGAAGCATTTATAGAATTAACAGAAACTAATTCTTTTGCAAAAGCAGCAGTAAATTTAAATCTATCTCAACCAGCCTTATCAAGAAGAATTCAAAAACTTGAGTATGAATTAGGTACTACCTTATTTGATCGCACTACAAGAAAAGTACAATTATCATATTCAGGAAGAAATTTTTATGAACGAGCAAGAGGAATACTTGAAGCAATTAAAACAGCCAGCAAAACACTTAATGAAAAATACAGCTTTCCATCAATTATTAAAGTAGGTGCGGTTAATTCTGCTTTAAGAAATATACTATATCCTACACTTAAGATTTTCAAAACAATGGAGCCTCGTTGTAAAATACAAATTATTGAAAGATCAGCTAATTATGTGGTTGATAGTGTCCTTGGTGGCGAATGTGATTTTGGAGTAAATTTTACAGGACTTCAAGAGCCAGGTATAAGTTTTGAAAATTTATTCATTGAAGATTACGTAGTAGTTTTTCCTAAAGGAGACCCTTTAGAGAAAAAAAGAAAGATTAAGTTATCAGAAATTAAAAATAGAGATTTTATATCTGTCTGGAAAGGTTCTGGAAGCAGAATATATTTTGAAAATGCCCTAGCGCTTCAAAAGGAAGATATGGATTGGACATATGAGGTCAGACATATTCCTTCTGCGTTAAATATGGTTGAGCAAGGATTAGGAATTACTTTAGCCCCAAAACTTGCGGTTTCTAGGGACTATACATCACTGTCTTATAGACCCTTGATAGACCCTAAAGTCACCAGAACAATGGGATTAATTAAAAGATCAGGCAAAGAACTTAGCCATGATGCTCAAAAACTCTATGATCTCTTAAAGAGTAAATACAAAAAATAATTGATTAAAATTATGCATAAAAATATTTCTATATTGATGATAATAGTTTCTTCATGAATTCATTAAACAGCTTTAATATTATTGATACGCTAGAAGTAGATAATAAGAAATTTCATTTTTATAATTTATCAAAGCTTCATGAACGTTATCCAGAGGTTGTTAAATTACCTAAGTCAAAAAAAGTTTTAATTGAAAATTTACTAAGGCTTGAAGATGGAATTGATATCAACAAAGATTTAATTGAAAAAGTACTAATAAATCCACATGAAAAACATGAGATCTTTTTTTTACCATCACGTGTTTTGATGCAGGATTTTACCGGTGTCCCAGCTGTCGCTGATCTAGCAGCTATGAGAGATGCTGTTGCCAAAAAAGGAAAGGATCCATCAATCGTAAATCCTTTATCACAAGTTGATCTTGTGATTGATCATTCGGTAATGGTTGATTATTTTGCCACTAAAGATTCATTCCAAAAAAATGTTAGCATGGAATTTGGTAGGAATAATGAAAGATATGAGTTTTTAAAATGGGGACAGCAAGCTTTTGAAAATTTTCGTGTCATCCCTCCGGGTACAGGCATATGCCATCAGGTTAATTTAGAATATCTTGCTCGAGTGGTTTGGAGTAAGCAAATTCAAGATAAAAATTTTTTGTATCCTGACTCTTTAGTTGGCACTGACAGCCATACAACAATGATAAATGCATTAGGTGTTCTTGGGTGGGGCGTAGGAGGTATTGAGGCTGAAGCAGCTATGTTGGGACAATCCGTTTCGATGCTTTTGCCAGAAGTTGTGGGATTTAAAATTTCTGGAAGCTTAACAGAAGGTGTAACTGCAACAGATTTAGTTTTAACAGTGGTTGAAATGCTAAGGTCAAAGGGTGTTGTTGGAAAGTTTGTTGAGTTTTATGGCGATGGTTTAAAAAATCTCTCCCTAGCTGATAGAGCAACTATAGCCAATATGGCTCCTGAATATGGTGCTACCTGTGGTTTCTTTGCTGTTGATGAAGAAACCATAAAATATTTACAATTAACTGCTAGAGATGCTCATTTAGTAAAAACCATTGAAAAATATAATAAGATTCAAGGTTTATGGATGGACGAATACAGTGAATACAATGAAAGCCTTGAGTTAGATTTAAATAAAGTTGAAGCCTCTCTCGCTGGACCAAAAAGGCCCCAAGATAGAATTAACCTAAATAATGTCTCAAAAAATTTTGACAATCTGCTTGATGATAAACCTAGAAAGGTCTCTGTAGATAAACAGAATTTTGAACTGACTGATGGTGATGTTGTAATTGCAGCAATTACCTCATGTACAAATACCTCAAATCCAAATGTTTTAGTTGCTGCTGGGCTTGTTGCTAAAAAAGCAAGTGAATTAGGACTTCAGGTAAAACCTTGGGTAAAAACCTCTCTAGCACCTGGCTCTAAAGTTGTTACTGACTATCTTGACCAATCAAAACTTAGTGAATATTTAGATATGTTAGGTTTTCATTTAGTTGGCTATGGGTGCACTACTTGTATTGGCAACTCCGGTCCTCTTCAAGAGGATATAGCTAAGTCTATTACGAATAATAATTTAACTGTTGCATCTGTTTTATCAGGTAACAGAAATTTTGAAGGAAGAGTAAATCCTCATGTGAAAGCTAATTATCTTGCCTCTCCCCCTCTGGTTGTAGCATATGCTTTAGCGGGAACAGTCAATATTGATTTAACAAAGGATCATTTAGGCACAGACCCATCTGGTAATAAAATATATCTCAAAGATATATGGCCTAGCAATTCAGAAATTCAAAAAATAGTTCAAGCAAATGTCACACCAGATATGTTCTCAAAACAATATTCTAATGCACTCCAAGGGCCTCAAGAATGGCAACAAATAAAGACAACTAAAGGTGCACAATTTAATTGGAATGAGCAATCAACTTATGTGCAACAACCACCCTTCTTCAATTCCCTATCTGAAAAAGAAAAAGATATTGTTTCAATTAAAAATGCGCGACCGTTATTACTTCTTGGAGATAGCGTAACTACTGACCATATATCACCTGCTGGAGCAATTAAATCAGATGGTCCCGCTGGAGATTATTTTATGGAAAGACAGGTTCTTCAAAAAGATTTTAATTCTTATGGTGCTAGAAGAGGCAATCATGAGGTAATGGTTCGCGGAACATTTGCGAATATAAGAATTAAAAATCAATTGTTAAATGATATCGAAGGTGGATATTCAATTTTAGAACCAGAAAAAAAACAAATGAATGTTTATGATGTTGCAATGGAATATCAAAAAAGAGGCGAAAATATTGTTGTTTTTGCAGGCAAAGAATATGGCACAGGATCATCAAGAGACTGGGCCGCTAAAGGAACCAAACTCTTAGGAGTACAGGCCGTGATAGCAGAAAGCTTTGAGAGAATTCATCGCTCTAATTTGATTGGCATGGGCATTTTACCAATTCAGTTAAATGGGCAGTCAATTCTAGATTTAGGTATATCGTCCGCTGACCTTATCAATATTGAGTTGGATAATACTCTTCAACCCCTTCAGAAAATTTTAATAAAACTTGATCAAGGTTCAAAAACTATATCTGTTGAATGTATTCTTCGAATTGATACCATCAACGAATTACAATATTACAAATCTGATGGAATATTAAACTTTGTATTAAGAAATATTTTAAAAAATTAATCGATTTTAGGATTTTCTAAAATCTCTTTTAATCTAACTAGAAATGTGACAGCTTGCTTCCCATCAATTAAACGATGATCGTAGCTTAGAGCAATATACATCATTGGTCTAATAACTATCTTTTTCTTTACAGCAATGGGTCTTTCAATGATTGAATGCATTCCTAAAATGGCACTCTGTGGAGGATTAATAATCGGTGTGCTCATCATTGAGCCATAAACACCCCCATTTGTGATTGAAAAAGTACCACCTGATAAATCAGACATTGCCAATTTATTAGAATTAGCTTTGCCTGCCAAGCCTATAATTGTTTTTTCAATTTCAGCATTAGACATTTTTTCAACACCCCTAATAATTGGGACCACTAATCCTTTTTCTGAACCGATAGCGACTCCAATATCAAAATAATTTTTGTAAATAATTTTATCTTCATAAATTTCAGAATTAATTTCAGGAATTTCTTTTAAAACATCAACGCACGCTTTAATGAAAAAAGACATTATTCCTAATTTCACTTCATGTTTTTTTTGAAATGCTGCTTGTTGTTTTTTTCGTAGATTCATAATAGCCGACATATCTACTTCATTAAATGTGGTCAGAATTGCTGCCGTATTTTGTGCATCCTTTAATCTTCTCGCAATAGTTTGACGAAGCTTTGACATTGGGACAGTTTTCTCATTTGAACTATCAACATTTGAGTCAAAATTAGGAATATCCATATCAAGAGCTTTAGCTTCAACGACTTTGGGGTCGCCAACTACAGGGTCCTTTTGTTGAGGATTTGGTTTAGATTGTTCCTGTATTTGTTTAGTTTTTTCAGATTTGGATTGGCCCTCACCCTCATCATATTCAGCAATAACTTCACCAACTTTTACGTTTGACCCCTCTTGAATTAAAATTTTACTTAATTTTCCAGAAGATTGAGCTGGAATTTCAATTGTAATTTTCTCTGTTTCTATTTCTGCTAGATTGTCCCCTGCTTGAAAAGAAGATCCTTCACTTACTAGCCAAGATGTAAGGGTCCCATCAATAATTGATTCACCCAATTCTGGAACTTTAATATCTGACATTAATCTCTAGGTAAGTTTTTAAATTTCATAAAACTTACACCTATCCTCTCTTTTATAACACGTTTCAAAGATGCTTGAAGCGAAATTTGTTTTATTAGCTCTTGATTGGCGTTATGTCTTTTTGCAATACCTGTTGCCGGAGCAGCGGCTCTTTTTCTACCCACATAATGAATTTTTTGATCTAGTTTATATTTAGTAAATAAATGCCTTATACGACTCTTTACGAAGCCCCATGGGCCCATATTTTTTGGCTCTTCTTGCACCCATAAAAATTCGCAGTCTTTATGTTTAGAAATAACTGCTCCCAAGGTATCAAAAGGAAATGGATATAATTGTTCTATTCGAACTATTTTTATATTTTTTATTTTCAATTGCTTACGATAATCATCTAACTCATAAAATATTTTTCCAGAGCAAAATATAACACGTGTAGGACTATTTACCTCTTCATCAATAATTCTATGAAATGATGAGTGTCCAGAAAATTCGACTAAAGAGGAAGTATTACTAGGGTGACGCAAAGTTGACTTTGGGGTAAAAATAATTAGAGGTTTTCTGAAGTTACGATGAATTTGTCTTCTAAGGGCATGAAAATAACTTGCAGGAGTGGTGCAATTTAATATTTGTATATTATCTTCCGCAGCCATTTGTAAAAATCGCTCAATTCTTGCACTAGAATGTTCAGGTCCCATTCCTTCATGGCCATGAGGAAGAAGTAAAACTAAACCACTCATTTGCATCCATTTTCTCTCAGCTGCTGTAATAAATTGATCAATAATTATTTGAGCACCATTTGCAAAATCTCCAAATTGTGCCTCCCAAATAACTAAAGCGTTTGGATCCGCCAAAGAGTAGCCATATTCAAAGCCTAAAACGCCTAATTCCGATAAGAAAGAATCGATCACCTCATATTTTTTTTGTTTTTTAGAAATATTGTTTAAAGGAATATATCGTTCTTCTGTTTTTTGATCATAAAAAACTGAATGTCTTTGACTAAAGGTTCCTCTTCCTGAGTCTTGACCTGCTAAACGAACCTTGTGTCCCTCTTTTAGTAACGTACCAAATGCTAATGCCTCTGCAAAAGACCAATCAATCCCCTTACCTGTATCTATGGATTTTTTTCGAGAAGAATTAAACTTTTGAAGTTTAGGGTGAAGATTAAAATCGTTGGGAATAGTAACAATCTTGTTACCAACCTCTTGGAGGGTTTTTATTGAGGAGGCTGTTCGACCTCTTCGAAGAGGATCTTTTGGGGCTTGGCTTAAGCCGCTCCATTGACCTCCAAGCCAAGATTTTGTTTTAAGTTTATAAGTTTTTGCCTTATCAAATTTTTTCTCTAAATCAGACCATATTTTATCTCTTATAAAATCAACCTGTTGCTTTGAAACAATTTCCTGATCTGTAAGTTTTTGAGCATACAAAGTGGCAACAGATTTTTTCTTTTTGATGGCTTGATACATTAAAGGCTGAGTGAAAGAGGGTTCATCACCCTCATTGTGACCATGTTTACGATAGCAAAACATATCGACAAGGCTGTCTTTTTTAAATGTATTTCTAAAATCAGTAGCGGCTCTTGAAGCCAGAACAACTGCTTCGGGATCATCTCCGTTTACATGAAATATTGGAGATTGAACTATTTTTCCTATTTCAGAAGAATACGGAGCTGAACGACTGTATTGGGGGCTAGTTGTAAATCCTATCTGATTATTAATGATAAAGTGTATTAACCCTCCAATTCGATATCCGTTAAGCTGTGACATGGTAAATGTTTCAGCTACTATTCCTTGACCGGCAATAGCAGCATCCCCATGTACTAGTAGACCGGAGACTTTTTCATTATTTTGGTCGTCAATAAGAGCTTGTTTTGCTCTTATTTTGCCTGCTACTACTGGATTAACTGCTTCTAGGTGAGAGGGATTTGCTGCCATATTAACGTGAATAAGATTTCCATTGAAGCTCCTATCAGAACTGGCTCCAAGATGATATTTCACATCTCCTGATCCTTGGTCACTTAATGCATTTTCTCCTCCATGAATAAATTCACTAAAAATTTGTATATGAGGCTTCTTAATTATATTTGCGAGTATGTTTAATCTTCCGCGATGGGCACAAGCAAATGAAAAATCTTCAATACCATAATCTGATGATCGTTTGAGTATTTGCTCTAAAGCAGGAATTGTGGACTCTGCACCATCAAGGCCAAATCTTTTGGTTCCACGATATTTTGTGTCTAAAAATTTCTCAAAAAATTCTGCAGAAATAAGCCTTTCTAAAATAGTTATTTTACCTTTAGAAGTTAACTGCATATCTTTGTTGTCTTCAATTCTATCTTTTAACCAACGATATTCTTCTGCACTTTGTATATGTTTATATTCAATGGAAAGCGTTCCAGCATAAATAGATTGTAATTTTTCAAAAACTTCTAAGACAGTTGCTGACTCAAAACCTAAATAACCAAAGAGAAAAATTTTTCTATTAAAATCTTTTTTTTCAAACCCATAATATTCTGGATCTAAACCAGATGGTTGATTTTTTACTGCTAAACCTAAAGGATCAAGATGTGCAATCAAGTGCCCTATTTCCCTATAAGCCCTAATCATCATAACAAGTCTAAGTGAGTCTGATATCGCTTGACTAAGCGACGTCTGAGAAAAATTTTGATCACGAGTTTTTTTTGACCAATCAAGATTATCGTAATCAGCGAGGATTGATAATTCTTCAGGTTGAAGGGCATCAAAGAAATCATGCCAACTTTTATCAACCAAGGAAGGATCTTTGATAAAGTCTCTATAAATGGAAATTATCTGTGAAGCATTATTATTGGTAAGGAATGAGTTATAAGATCTCATGTAACTTGTATATTTATACTCCTAACTTGGAGGACTGTCATATGTTAAATAAGCATTAAAGCAATTTATCAACAGCAGTCACCAGCCCCTGAACTGATTTAACAGATTTTTTAAGCATTGATTTTTCTGAAGCTGATAGTTTTACCTCGATAATCTTCTCCACTCCTTTACTGCCTATGAGGGTTGGTACACCCATATACATATTTTTAAGTCCATACTGACCATTGATAAAAGCAGCACAAGGTAAGAGTTTTTTTTGATTTTGCAGAAACGCTTCTGCCATCTGAATGGCTGAACTTGCTGGGGCATAAAAAGCAGAACCTCTTTTTAAAAGCTTTACTATCTCACCGCCACCCATGCGGGTACGATCAACAATTTTTTGAATTTTAGATATTGGAATTTTTTTCATCTTTATGTATTCCATTAAAGGAATACCTCCGATAGTTGTGTAATTAACTAACGGAACCATATCGTCGCCATGTCCTCCCAAAACAAATGTTTCAACATCATTAATGGAGACATTCAAAGTATCCGATAGAAAATATTTCATTCTTGATGAGTCAAGAACCCCCGCCATACCTACACACATATTTTTAGGAAGCTTAGAATGCTTTTGTAATACATAAACCATAGCATCTAGCGGGTTAGTAATACAAATAACAAAAGCCTTGGGAGAATATTTTTTAATATCTAGAGCAATTTTTTTTATAATTTTACCATTCGTCTCTAAAAGGTCATCTCTGCTCATTCCTGGCTGTCGTGGAAGTCCAGCAGTAATAATAATAACATCAGAGTTTTTCATTTGAGAAAAATCATTGGTGCCTGATATTTTAGAAGTAAATCCCTCAACCGCAGATGATTGACTTAAATCAAGAGCTTTACCTTGAGGCATGCCATCCACAACATCAATTAAATTAATATCTCCTAATTTTTTTATCGCAGCTAAATGAGCTAGAGTTCCACCTATATTTCCAGCGCCAATTAATGATATTTTTGCCATTATTTATTCCTCGCTATTTCTAATTTAATCTCTGAAATTGCTTTTGCTGGATTTAAACCCTTAGGACAAGACCGCGTGCAATTCATAATAGAGTGACATCGATAAAGTTTAAACTTATCATCTAATTCTTTTAGGCGTTCTTTCTTCTCATCATCGCGACTTTCTTGAATCCACCTATTGGCCTGTAATAATGCAGCTGGACCTAGATACTTATCTTCATTCCACCAATAACTGGGACAAGAAGTTGTACATGAAAAACACATAATGCACTCCCACTTACCATCTAGCTTATCACGATCTTCAACACTTTGAATATTTTCTCTCTCTTCATTTTTAGAATTTTTCATTAACCAAGGTTTAATTGATTTGAATTGTTCGAAGGCTTTTTTCAAATCCACAACAAGGTCTTTTATGACTTTCATATGAGGTAATGGGTAAATATTTATCTCTTTGGAACATTCATCAATGTGCTTTTGACAAGCCAGTGTATTAACGCCATCTATGTTCATGGCACATGAACCACAAACACCCTCTCTACATGATTTACGATATGTTAAACTAGTATCAACTTCAGATTTAATTTTGTTAAGTATATCTAATACCATAGTGCCTGCACTTGAAACGTCTATTTCAAATCGATCTATTTGAGGTTGCTCTCCCTCAATGCCAGACCAACGATAAACATTAATAACTCTAATATCTGAATTATTTTGTCCTTGCTCATCAATTAATTCTACATTGGAGTAAGTTTTACCTTTAACAGGTACAGAGTTCTTAGGAAGAGTAAGTTGGACCATTAATAAACTCTTACTTGAGGCTGTATAACAGATATTTGATTACTGAGAGTGGTCATTCTGACAGGTCGGTGTGAAATTTCAAATGTATCATTTTGCTTCCAAGCTAAAGTATGTTTTAACCAGTTTTCATCATCTCTTTCTGGATAATCTTCTCTTGCATGAGCACCACGACTTTCTGTTCTTTGTTCGGCGGAGACACCAACGCTTCCTGCCACTTCCATAAGATTATGAAGCTCTAAGGCTTCAATAAGGTCTGTGTTAAAAACATCTGATTTATCAACAATTTTTACGTGTTTTAAATCTTGATAAAGATTGCTTAATTCTTGATTCCCAAGAGACAAAGCTTCACTTTCGCGGTAAACACCAAATCTCTTCTGAACAGTTTTTTGCATTTTTTCTCTTAGCTCTCCAACTGATATATCGCCATTATTATTTTTGATGGAATGTAATCGGTCAATGATCTCTTGTGTAGATCGATCTGATGGCATTTTATTAGCCTCTGTCATGTCAATAACTTGGCCCGCTTGAATAGCGGCCCCTCTTCCAAATACTACAAGTTCAGCTAGAGCATTTGTTCCAAGGCGGTTTGCTCCATGAACAGAAGCACAGGCAGCTTCACCAATAGCCATTAGCCCTGAACAAACTTCTTCTGAATTTTCAGAGTTGGGTTTCAAAACCTCTGCTTTAAAATTAGTGGGGATGCCTCCCATACAGTAATGCACTGTCGGTATAACAGGGATAGGTTCTTTTGAAATATCTTTACCACAAAAAGCTTTTACTGACTCAGAGATACCTGGTAGTCTTTTGGCTAGCATAGCAGCATCGAGGTGTTCTAAGTGTAGATTAATATAATCTTTATTTGGACCGCAACCACGACCAGCACTAATTTCTTTACTAATAAATCTTGAGATGACATCACGCGCGGCTAAGTCTTTAGCATTCGGGGCATACTCTAACATAAAACGAGTACCCTCATTATTTTTTAAGACACCACCTTCTCCTCTAGCTGCTTCAGAAATTAAAACACCCACTCCGTAAATACCAGTGGGATGAAATTGAATAAATTCCATGTCTGAGAGAGGTAATCCAGCTCGCAAAGCTATTCCCGCTCCATCTCCTGTACAAATATGTGCACTAGTAGAAGATTGAAAAATTCTTCCATACCCTCCAGTTGCGAGGATAGTCATTTTTGCAATAAATCTGTGCATACTTCCATCTTCAATAGAAATAGCTAGTAAACCGCAAATCTCATCATTGTTATCTTTTAATAAATCAATTGCATAATATTCATTATAAAACTGAACATCATTTTTTAAACTTTGCTGATACAGAGTATGTAATAATGCATGACCAGTTCTATCTGCTGCTGCACAGGCTCGATTAGCAGGTTCGCCCTTTCCATTGTTAGTCATATGACCCCCAAAGGGTCTTTGATAAATCTTGCCATTATCTGTTCTCGAAAAAGGCATGCCGTAATGTTCTAATTCAACAATGGAATCAACGGCATTAGAGCATAAATATTCAATACTATCTTGGTCGCCTAACCAATCAGAGCCCTTAACAGTATCAAACATGTGCCATTGCCAGCTATCCTCTCCCATATTTCCAAGAGCAGCTCCTATGCCTCCTTGGGCTGCAACGGTATGACTGCGAGTAGGGTATACTTTGCTCACACAAGCTGTCTTTAAGCCTTGTTCTGAACAACCCAGAGCTGCACGCAATCCTGCACCTCCTGCCCCGAGGACAACAACATCTAAAATATGGTCTGTATAATTGCTCATCTAAATAAATATAATAGGCAAAATAAATAATAAAATCAAAAGTAAGACTGAATCAGTTAATCTACTATATAACCTAACCTGATTATCATTAAAATAATCTTCATAAATTGTCAAAAGATTTAATCTTGTATGAAATACAGCAACACAAAAAAAAATAATTATTAGTAATTTTACAAAATTACTATCTAGAGAATTGACAAAATTCTCACTTGATAGATTAAGATTGTTCAAAAAGAAAATAACAAACCAATAACTTATGGGCACCAGGGTTAACGATGTAAATCTTTGCAAATACCATTTAGTTGAGCCTTTCATACAAAAATATACCAAATAAAAAAAACAGTCATGATTATGTTTACAGATAATATTAAATACGAAATAAGATAAACTTGGTTTAACTCCATGCCCTTAGCAAATGACCAAAAAAAATATTTTATACCGTTTAATAAATGATGATTTAATGCGAAAAACCATAGTACAAAAATTATTTTTATAAGTGGAAAATTATAAATAGAGCTTATAAATTTGAATAAAATTGGCGCATAAAAACTTGACCCTATCCATAAAGCCAAAAAGGGAAGGGAAATAGCAAATATGATACCTGCAATACGGTTAGTAATCGAAAATATCATTGGCAATACAGGTTTATATATTTGTAGATGAGGTGATAGCGGTGATGTGGTCATTTTTCGATAAATATAAAGGAAACAAGTTAATAGTAAAAACCTATTATTTAATTAATTAATGCAGATTCATTATAAGTAAGCCTGTGGAAAATTTGTGGGTTAAATTCTTCAAATGATGAAAATATGAATCACAATAATTATGTTTATGTCCTAATATTCAGACTGGTCATTTGTGAAACCAAGTGTTTCTTGGGCGCCGAATCTCACCCCGCATGAGAAAAAGCTTTATTTTTCAATAAGGTTGGCGCCCCGACCTATATATTCCCTGTTTAATTCCAATAATCACAATATATAATTCGTCGCTATGCTGGTGTTAAATTGGATATCCAAGAGTATTGATCGTTTTAATACTTTAGTGGGATATCTATGTGGTTTATTTGCTTTCCTGATGGTTGCGGTTGTTTTCGCTGTGGTTGTACTGCGGTATGGATTTAGTATCGGTTTTATTTGGATGCAAGAAGTTTATGTATGGCTTCATAGTTTTATATTTATGCTAGGAAGTGGTTTTACTTATCTGGCGAACGAGCATGTACGAATTGATGTATTTTATCGAGAGGCGTCTGAAAAATATAAAGCATGGGTTAATTTAATTGGTAATGTTTTTTTATTATCGCCCTTTCTTTATATTATATGGGTATATAGCTATCCTTTCGTTTATCGATCTTTTTTGATGAATGAAGTATCAAGGGAAGCAGGAGGTATGCCGGCATTATATATTCTCAAAAGTGCGATTTTATGGTTTTGTTTGGTTTTATTTTTACAGCTCATCTCAAACGTGTGTAAATCTTTAATAACTATCCTGAGAAAGGAAAAGTCATGACACCTGAGGTCTTATCAATCATTATGTTCTTTACAACCTTAGGTCTTTTATTATTTGGCTTTCCAGTTGCTTTTACTCTTGCTGGATCAGCATTAATTTTTGGATTTATTGGAGATTATCTCGAAATATTTAATTTTCGAATGATTGGCTTTTTTCCGCAAAGAATTTTTGGAACCATGATCAATGAGCCATTAGTGGCCGTCCCTCTTTTTATTTTTATGGGGATAATGTTAGAGAAGACGAAAATTGCAGCCGGTCTTCTCCAATCAATTGGCGAACTATTTGGCAATACTAAAGGCGGGTTAGGGATAGGTGTTGTTATTGTCGGAATGCTTTTGGCAGCCTCTACTGGAATAGTTGGAGCTACCGTAGTCACAATGGGGATGTTGTCTCTGCCCTCGATGATGAAAGCTGGCTATGATCAAAAAATTGCAACAGGAACTATTTGTGCAGCCGGTACACTTGGTCAGATAATCCCTCCTTCTATTGTATTGGTACTATTAGCTACAATCCTTCAGGGTGCTAACGAAGAAGCTGCCATGCTTCGGGGAGAACTAGCTCCAGATCCTGTCACAGCAATAGATTTATTTGCTGGAGCCATACTACCAGGATTAATGTTAGTCGTTATGTTCATAATTTTTATTTATTTTTATGCCCGTATTTTTCCTAATTCATGTCCACCGATTAAAACAGATCGAACAAAAAATGAAATTTATATTGAGGCTTTAAAATCAATTCTACCTCCCATCATATTAATAGTACTAGTATTAGGTTCTATTTTATTTGGGATTGCTACACCAACTGAGTCAGCCTCTGTTGGGGCAGTTGGTGCTGCGATTATTGCTCTTACAAAAGGTGAGCTTACTTTTCAAAACATCAAAGAAACAGCATTGGGAACAGTAAAATTAAGTTCATTTGTTTTTATTATTCTCATTGGTGCATCAATGTTCTCTTTAGTTTTTAGAGGTTTTGGTGGAGATGAAATGATTGAACATTTTTTAGGCAGTCTCCCCGGAGGAATGTACACGGGTTTATTGATTGTCATGGTGGCAATTTTTCTATTAGGGTTTTTTTTAGATTATATAGAAATTATATTTGTGATTGTTCCGTTAGTTGGTCCCATTCTCATAGCCAATGGAGCTGATCCTTTATGGTTAGGAATTTTAATATCACTTAATCTTCAAACAAGTTTTCTAACACCTCCTTTTGGTTTTTCTCTTTTTTTCTTAAGGGGTGTTGCACCTAAAGAAATACAAACAAGAAATATATATAAAGGTGTAGTTCCCTTTATAGGAATACAAGTACTTGCTATTATGGTAGTAGGATTTTTTCCAGGTATTGCTACGTGGCTGCCAAACTTAATGTTTTAGAGAATTATTGCCCCCAAAAATGGGGGCAATGAAAGATAAATATTACCTAAGCTGTAGGATATGCAAAAGGCAAGCTTCGAGCTCTGAGATATTCTTTCTCAGAAACACCTGTCCATCGTAGAATAGATGATCTGAAGTTCACAATATGTGAAAATAAATCCTGAGCCACAGGGTCTTTGCTTGCAATGCTACTCACAACTTCACCTGCTCTTTGACCAAGATCATTCATTACTGAATCAGGAAGCTGTCTCATTTGAACACCATGTTCATTGATAAGCTTTTGATACGAACTATCATTAACAGCTTGGAAGTGAGATAGTACTTCCATGTTAACTGCTTTTGATGCCACAGTAATCATCTCTCTCGTTGCGTCATCTAATTTTTCCCACTCAAACATATCAATAGAGCAATCCAAAATAGTTGCTGGCTCGTGCCATCCCGGATTATAGTAATATTTTGCAGCTTGATATAATCCTGCGCCTAAATCTGCTGCTGGGCCTATCCACTCAGTTGCATCAATAGCACCAGAGGCTAACGCTGGGAGAACATCAGATCCTGCCAATAAGACTGTATTTGCACCATAAGATTTTAAAACCTCACCGCCCAAACCTGGCATTCTAATTTTTAATCCATTGAAGTCTTCAATTGAATTAATTTCCTTGTTGTACCATCCACCCATCTGGTTTCCGGTGTTGCCTAAAGGTAGGAACTTCACGCCAATAGAATTGTAAGCTTTATCCGCTGCTTCAATTCCGCCGCCATAATAGCACCAAGCGTTTTGTTCTTGTGCAGTTAAGCCAAAAGGCATTGCTGCTGAGAACTGTGTCGCATTACTAACATTTGTCCAATAATAACCAGCACCATATGCCATTTGAGCAGCACCTGATCTTACTGCATCTAAAGACTCAAGAGCAGGAACCAATTCGTTAGCATGATAAACTGTTATTTTTAATTTATCAGATTGATTATTAATGTAGCTTGCAAATCTCTCTATTGCCTTACCTAACAGACCAGCTTTACCGAAAGCAGAGCAAGCAATCCATTCCATATGACCACCAGAGATAGCAGGAGCTGGAAAGGAAGAAACTGTTGCAGCACCGAGCGCTGCAGCACCGGCACCTTTCAGGAAGCTTCTTCTTTTCATGGGCTTAGTATTTTTGATTTTTTTCGCCATAAATATTTCCCTCCTAATTTATAAGAAATAATTAATTATTTTTATTAGTGATAATTATACCAATAATTACTGATACAATTCCAGCGTAATGATAGATGTGGAGTGTTTCTTGAAATACTAAAAAGGCAAGAATTCCGCCAAAAATTGGCATTAGATGAAGATAGGGTCCTGACTTATTAGGGCCAATCAAAGCTACTCCTGTATTCCAGCACATGTAAGAAATAATGCTGGGAAAGAAACCAGTGTAGGCAATAACGAGCAAAGACTCCTTAGATATTTTTAAAACATTTCCCTGAATAAAAATATCAAAGAGATATACAGGAAATAAAAGAATGACCGTTAAGGCAAAAGAAATATATAAAAAACTGAAACCTGATACGCCTGTCTTATTTTTTTTTAAAAAGATTGAATATAAAGCCCAAGAGGTAACCGCAAATAAAATAAAAATATCACCGGTGTAAAAATCAGATTGAAAAATATTTTGATAATTTCCTCTTGCTACAACATAACTTACGCCAATTAGGGATATCGCGACACCAACCATCTGATAAACATTTGTGTCAATTTTATAAATAATTCGATTGAATAAAATAATCAACATTGGAGTAGTCGATATAATCAGGAGAGCATTGATCACAGTTGTGGCGGTTAATCCAAGATAGACAAGTGTATTAAACAATGTTGGACCAGTTAAGATTATTAGGAAAATCATAATTGGTTGTTTTTTTAATAGAGGTAAGTCTTGAATAGCTTTAGAAATACAAAAAGGTGTCAGTATCAAAAAAGCAATTACCCAACGATAAAAACCTAACGACAATGGTGAAACTAAACTTTCGACAGATGCTAATCGTCCAATAACAAAATTACCTGACCAAAAAAGAGAAGCAAAGCATAAAACTATAGCTGCTTTAACGGAATTACTCACTAAAAGATATTACAATCTTTCAATTGCCATTGCTAAGCCTTGACCACCACCAATACACATACTTGCAACGCCAAATTTTTGTTTAGTTCTTCTTAATTGATGAGCTAGAGTTGTAATAATTCTTGTACCAGAACATCCAATAGGATGACCAAGTGCAATTGCCCCACCAACGATATTTAATTTATTAGGATCAATTTTTAAAGAACGCTGAACAGCAATAGATGTAGCCGCAAAAGCTTCGTTAATTTCTATTAAATCAAAAAATCCTATATTTATAGACATTTTTTTCATTAGTTTTTCAATCGCTGTAATAGGTGTAATGCCCATGTAATCTGGGTTACCCGCAGAAGAGGACCACGCTAATACTTTAGCTAACGGTTTAATTTTATTGGTTTTCACATATGACTCTGATGCCAAAGCAATAAAAGCCGCTCCATCATTCAAAGAAGAGGCATTTCCAGCTGTGACTGTTCCTTTATTTTTAAATACTGCTTTCAATTGTCCAAGTTTGACTAAAGTTGTATCACCTCGCACTTGATCTTTTAAATCAGATTTAATTAATTCATTTTTAAAATATTTATTTTTTAAAGCCTTATATGTTTTCACATAAGACTTGTAAGAATAATGGTCTTGTTCTTGTCTTGTAACTGTATATTTTCGCGCTACATTTTCAGCTGTTATGCCCATGTGCTCTTTGGAAAATGCATCCGTTAAACCATCATTAACTAACGTATCAATCAATATATTATTGCCTAATTTGTTTTCACCTGTTCGGGTTAAATATGCATGCCTTGCACGAGACATGCTTTCCTGACCTCCTGCTAAAAGTAAATCAGACTCTCCAGTAAATATTTTAGAAGATCCATCCATAGCTGCACGCATACCGCTGCCACAAACTTGATTAATTACATATGCAAATGATGATTGATGCATACCCGACCCAAGGGCTACTTGTCTTGCTGTATTCATTCCTAATCCGCTTGTTAATACTTGGCCTAAGACAAGTCCTTCAATATCTTTTTTTTGTATTATTGGATTGCGATCAATTAATCCTTTGACACAATTAATACCCAGATCAACTGATTCAATTTTTTTGTATTGTCCTAAGTAAGCTCCGATAGGTGTCCGAGCGCCATCAATTATGTAAACATTACTCATTAATTTTTAATTCCTTATATTCTTTAATTACCTCTGGATTAGCAATAGCTCCAAGATTTTGAACTTTATCATTATTAATAATTTTTTTGACTAGAATTTCAGAATTTTTACCACTTTTTGTTCTAGGAATATCTGTAACATTAAAAATCTTCCACGGAACATGTCTGGGGCTTAATGTTGATTTTAAATGTTTTTTTATCATTAAATCATATTGATTTGGTAATTTTGGAGAAGATTTTATAAATAAAATTACTTTCTCATCATTATCTATTAGATAACCTGTTGCAAGACAGTCTGTAATCCAATTAAATTTTTGTACGCTGTTATATATTTCTCCTGTTCCAATTCTTACACCACCCGGATTAAGAGTAGCATCAGAACGACCATAAATGATATAGCCACCATTTTTAGTTTTCTGAACGTAATCACCATGAGACCAGATATTAGTAAATTTTTCAAAGTAAGCAGCCTTGTATTTTTTATATTTTTTATCATTCCAAAAATAGATTGGCCTTGATGGAAAGGGGGTTTTGCAAACTAGTTCACCTGTTTTATTTGTAGGCTTACCTCTATCATCAAAAACATCTATATTCATGCCTAATCCAGGTCCTTGTATTTCTCCAGCAAACACTGGGAGGGTCGGCACGCCAAGCATAAAACAAGACACAATATCTGTTCCTCCACTAACTGAATGGATAAAAGCCTTTGAATTAAGTTTTTTATTAATAAATTTAAAAGTTTCTGGACTAAGAGGGGAACCAGTAGAAATAAAACATTCTATATTTTTAAGTCTATTCTTTATTGCGCCCTTATAATTGTTTTGAATGGCCTCATAAATCTTAGCACCTGCCCCTAACATTGTAGCTTTTGTTTTTTTGGTAATATTTATAATTCTATTCATATTAGGAAAAAAAGGTGAGCCGTCATAAAGGACAATACAAGAGCCTAATAGTAAATTAGAAACAGTCCAGTTCCACATCATCCATCCACATGTAGTCAAAAAAAACATCCTAGTTTTTACTTTTACATTTGTGTGAAGAGATAATTCCTTAATGTGTTGAATAAGAGAGCCGCCATGGCCATGGGTTATACACTTAGGCAACCCCGTTGTTCCACTTGAATACAATACATATAAAGGATGATTAAATTCAACCTGATCAGGAGCACTGTTAACTTGATATTTTTTATTGGAGTAAATTTTACTTAATTGAGACTTAGGATTACTAGAGGGGTAGCCTGTCTTTATAACTGTAGGGTTATTTAATTTTCTTTTTAATTGAGAGAGATTTTTTGAATATTCAAATTTTTTACCGTTATAAAAATAATAATCACCAATAATCAATATTTTAGGATTTAATTGAGAAAATCTATCAACAACAGCTTTCATTCCAAAATCAGATGAACATGAAGACCAAACAGCCCCAATTCTAGCCGCTGCCAGAAAAGAAATAATAGTATCAGGAATGTTAGGCAAATATCCAGCAATGACATCACCCTTTTTAATTTCTAATGATTTGAAATAATTGCTTAAAGAATTAACTCTATCATTCAAATTTTTATAGGTAAGTTTTTCTTCAAATTCATTCTCTCCCACAAAATGAATGGCTAGGTCTTGAGACACATTGTTGAAAATTAATTGATAATAATTGATAAGACTTTTATCAAAAAAGACTGTTCTCCAAAAATCAGATTTCGGATTTAAGACCTTAAAGGTCTTTTTTTTTGTTAATGGGATATCGAAATGCTCAATCAAAAAACTCCAAAACTGATCCGAGTGACTATTAGACCATTGCCAAAATTTTCTATAATTATTAAATTTTTTATTAAATTTTTTTTCAACTGCATTTTGAAATTTATATAAATTTGTTGAATGTATTTTCTTTAAAGATGGTTGGTAAAGCTTGGTCATCTTATTTTAATAAAGATGCTATTTTTTCTGGGATTTTTTTTGGTTGACCTTGAGGATTAATACAAACCATAATGATAGTAGAGTGAAATATAATTTTACCCTCTCTAGAAATATTTTGCTCTAATTCAAAAGAAGCATTTCTAACCTGAATAATGCTTGATTGAACTTCCAAAAAATCTTCAAGTTTTGCTGATTGTAAATATTCACAACTAACTTTTTTTACGATAAATAAACAATCATGGTCATTGTGTAATTGATTTAGAGTAAAACCAAGCTCTTGAATCATATTTGTGCGAGCTCTTTCAGTAAATTTTAAGTAATTTGCATAATAAACCACACCACCTGAGTCTGTATCTTCATAGTATACTTTAACTGGAAAATTAAACATTATGTTACAAGGCCAATATATAGCAAATATGTCAAAGTAATAATTGCTATACCAAAAATTAAATATCTAAATTCGGACATAATTAAATAATCAATGTATTCTAATATTTACAGAACATTAAACTTCAGTGAGAAGAATTACAGCTAGATCATCATAATCGACTCTTATAGAAAATTCTTCAACATTAAAACTTTCATCTGTGAGTTCACCTTCAGCAATGACTTTAATAAAAATTCCTTTTTTGTGTAGAATAACAAATGTTGACTCAAATCTATTATCGCCAATATCAGAAAATGTTTCTTTTGCTACCTTTGCAAAATTTATTTCATTTTCAATTAATTCATTTTTTAATTCTTCAGACCACTTTACAACACCCTCATCATAAGTGAATGTTATTATTTTATCTTTAAAGAACGCACAAATCTCAAGATCACCTTTACAATTGGCTGATGTGTAGCTTTTAGATATAGAATTACTTACAGAAACATCTTCCTCATTTTTGGATGTATCCCCTGAAATATCATTTTTTTTGTTAGATAAATCAATTAAATTAGATAGAGATTTTTCATAATTTTCTTGATTTAGTGTTTTATCAGAAAACAAATCAAACAGATTCTGAAAAATATCATTTTCTGTGTTTATTCCTAAATTTTTTAAAGATGAGAAATAAGCATCTTTATCTAAGATGCCATTCAGATAAAGATTATTTAATTTACTTAGATTCTCATTTGCAAATCCAAAGGAATAAGAGATTAAAAAAGCAAATATAAGAAAGAATTTTTTCATAGTGATATATATAAACTTAAAATAAATTTTATACTATTCCTTCCAAAATGGAACCATAGCACTCCAAACTCCATCTTTTTTGAGTCGATGAAAAATAGCACCTAGTAAGTGTAATCCTATCAGCCAATAACTAGCTAGAACACAAATGCCATGTATTTCTAAAAAAGATTCAACAATAAAGCCTTCTTTTAAACCAAAATAATAAAGGACACCTATGATTAAACCGGTTAAAGCAATTAAGGACATACTAACATACATACCCAAATGCACGACTTTGGAGACAATCTTTTGAAATTTATGGGTATGCTCAGGTATTGAAGATACCTGTGTTTTATTCATATAGATAAATCGAAGGACTAGTAGAAGTAAAAAAATTGAAGCAAATATCATTTCAAAACGTAATAATGAAATATCATTTAGCTGATTGATATCATCGACTTGTTTATAAATGCCATAGATGAAAATAAATACAAAAGACCAATGCAATGACTTTGCAAGAAAGCTATATTTGATGAACTTCTTATTAATTGGAATAAAATAATTTTTCAGGTACTTAATCATAGTACAGTACTTTACAGACTATCTTTATTTAAAATATTTTCTAAATTTTTCTCCCGAAATAATGTGCGTTATTATTAAGAGAGGAAGAAAGACAATAAGTAAAATATACTCTCCAATTTCCGCACCATGAGCAGACCAAACTAATAAATTACTAATAAATAGTATTTTTAAAAATATATCTAAAAACTTTATAGGATAGAATTTAGAGTATTCAAGGAATAAGAACCTAACTGCAAAATAAACAAATGTAAAACAAACAGCAGTTCTTACCCCTAGTAGTCGATAATAGGGTATTTCTCCTGACTCCGATATTCTGAGAGGAAAAACAATTGTTGTTCCAAATACTTGAAGTAAGGGAACTATCAAAGCCCATAAAGCTAGAAATCCAATAATGATTTTAGCAATTAATTTGTATTTATTATTTTCAGCCATGAGTAATTAAATTAATAATATAGATTTTTATTTGTCTTGAAATAGAATTTACTCATTCATGGACTCGAACTTTTACTTGGTAAATAATTCCATAACTTAATTGATCTAGCACTTAATTTGTAAATGTGAATCGTCCATTCACTTCTTTGTGTGTCGGATATTTGTCGGACAGAAAATTAAACATTTAAATTTCCATTTTAAGATTCATACAGAATCATTTAATTATTTTTAATGTGATGATTCAAAAAAGTTTTTAAATTCAACCTAATTTAGTCATCTATTAACAACTTCGTGATTTAATTTAATGATTTTTGATAATTTAGATTGCTGTTTAATACCCCATTCGTACATTGAATTAAGAACAGGTATGCTGGATTTCCCTAAATCAGTTAGTTCGTAAGTAACTTTTAAAGGAATAGTATCGTGAACAGTTCTAATAATTAGCTTATCTCGTTCTAATTCTTTTAATTGTTTTGAAAGCATTTGTTGGGTAATACCTTGTAGAGTATTTTTAATAGCTCCAAATCGCATTGTTTTATTTGAGAGTAAAAAAATAATATTAATTTTCCATTTGCCACCAAGCACTGTTAAAGCATTAGTGACAGGACAGTGTAATGAATTAATTTTCATGGTTTATAATATAGACTAGGTATGATTATATGACCATAGTCAAATCAAACATACTAGTATGTGCAATTGGAGTATCTGCTAATTAAAGATTTTACTATAAAGTAAAGATAAGATGTCTACTTCGATAAAATTTTTAATTTTTGCAACTGGATGGATGGTATTTAGAGGAGTTGGTTCTGCACTTTTTCTTTCACTTGGTATTTTAGATAGTCCCCGCGCCGCGCCCCCAGACTGGACTATAGCTTTTCTTGGAGATTTCGTAATTGGTATAACAGCATTATTTCTGGCATATATGATATGGAAAAAGCCCTCTGCTTTTATGTGGGGAATTTTACTAGCTTGGCATGCAGTTGGATTATTTGATTTATTTGGCGCCTTATCCCATTCTTTTAGTGCACCTTTCTCGCCTTTTCCAGAAATTGGTATAAATGAAATAAGGATAAGAGCTATTCTAAGTTTAAACACATTTGTACAATCTGTTGCTCTCATAGTTATGTTTAGACCACAAGTAAAAGCGTATTTTCGAGTTTAAAACAGCTTTGTATGATTCTTAAATGATTCCAAAACTATAAAATAAAAGTAGGTCATGCCCCCGCATATGCCATAGGGGGGGTACATCCATTCCATTCATTCTAACTCTTGCTTCAAATGTAACACCACTCCGTATCTTTCTTTTCCAAATTGTGTCCATTTCTACTCCTTTTCTGTCCGCACTGTCGGATAAGTGTCGGACAAGTTATTTATTTAAGATAGAAAGATGATAGATTTGTTGATAATTGGACATTCGGTTCCGTAGTGTAACGGATAGCACAAATGACTTCGGATCATTTAGTCAGGGTTCGAATCCTTGCGGGACCGCCATTTTATTTTGGAAATATTAATTGGCTTAATTAAATTCAGATTTAAATCTTCAGGAAAATTTTGAAATATCTTATATAGAATTTTTATTATGACATACGTTATAATAAAACTCATTATGGTATCGCTAAAAAAATGATCGCCTTCCATTATTCGAAGTAAAGAAATTAAGCCAATACTTATATATGCATAAGTATTCCAGGACTGTTTATTGAAAATAATTAAAATAGCTAAAGAAAGTGTGAAGAAAGAAACATCACCAGAAACAAAACTACAATTTGTGTCACAATAATCAACATTAAGCCAAGGGATAGTAAAAGGCTCTTCTCCATTGAATTCGAGAGTATCGTTAGGTCTGGCCCTTCCCCAAAGATTTTTAAATATAGAGTTAACCACAACACCTGTGCCTATAATTAAGCATGTAAAGACGTACATCCAATCACGAGTAGGAATATTCAGTATTTTTTCCTTAAAAAAATATTGTTTTGCCATCGAGGCTAGAGGGATGAAAAAGACCAATAAAGCCAATAAGGGCATTATCATTTTCCTAATCAAATAAATGAACCAGTCTTGTTCTGTTGCAATAAAGCTTCCATTTTGCCCAAAAAATAAACCACTCACAGTAATGTCAAGGTTAGGGAATAGAAAAAAAATAATCGAAAGTAACAATGTAATTGTTAATATTTTAAAATAGAAATTAAAATCTAAATAGATAGAAAATAAACTCTGGTAAAATTTATTAATATTTTTAAAAATTTTATTTACCTCATCATTAGACTGAAAGTAATTATCTTTATCAATAAATAGTTTTTCTTGTTGTATAAATTTATTTCTAAGAAAAATTGAAGACAGATAAGCGACTAAAACTCCACCAAAAATATCGCTAATAAAATGCGCCCCAACTATTACACGGGTAGAGGCTATAATGACTGCTATAATAATTAAAATATTCTTTATTTTTGGAAATAGAAAAATAAGACAAAAAATAAATGCAAAAATTGTTGTTGTGTGGCCAGATGGGAAAGAATGCCATTTAGAGTCAAAGCTAAAAATCTCCAAAGATGTTTTTTCAAAACTATTATATAAAATTGGCCTTGGCCTTCCAATGATATGCTTAAAAATTTGAGCAGTTACCCCGCTCAATAAAATTGTTAAGAAAATAAAGATACTTATATCACCAAATGTTTTAATAGTAGGATTTTTGTTATTAAAAATTTTTACAAAACACCAAACTAAAATAGTGGGGACAAAAAAATATAATGAATCACCGAAGTGAGTGAGAGTTTCAAATAATGATTTAGTTTGATAATTAATGTTATGAAAGAAATGAGCAATTGAATAATCAAAAAAGACAAAAACTGCTATACCAAGAATTAAATATAAACTATTTCTTTTTTCCTCAGGACTAAGTGAATTAAGAATATTCATAATTTTTTTATATTTAAATTTAGAAATAATTTTTGATTTATGCTCAATATGGTTTTATTAACAGAATTTATATCATTAATTGGCAAGTCCGTTAATGATGTAAAACTTAACTCCACATGGCATAGTTCATTAATATCAGAATACATATTTTCATAAAAATGTGAGGAGATGACATGTAAATTATCCTTGCTTGAAATCTTTGTAGTTTCAATATCACATTGAAAATCATCTAACAATGCGAGTGGTACTGTCCTATGTAGTAATTGATGATGATATTGATGATAAAAAAATACAATAGATACCGTCATAATAGACATGATTGAGAAGATAATGACTTTATGGGCACTAACAATTTTTTGTTTCTCAAAAATAAAAAAAGGATTGATTAAAGATAGGAATACAATCAGTAAATAGATAATAAAATTTATAATAGGGATATCACTAATTTCAGAATAAAGAGTTGTGTCTAAATAAATTATAAAAAAAGGTATAAAAAATAATGATAGGTAAATAATTTTTAAGTACTTAATTTCAACAAATTCAAGGGTTCTATATATATAGATTGAGAGAAAAGGCAGTAAAAAAACCAAAGGAGCGTAATTAGTATTTGGATAGAAAATAAAAAACACCAAAGAACCAGAAATAATAAATAAAAAAGATAACAGATCTGTATTCCAATTAATTCTT